>Ga0207684_10000298_pt1 | contig 71028 bp, 61 predicted proteins | sample KBSK5501metaG_FD_184342 | JGI IMG/M metagenome (GOLD analysis project Ga0207684, IMG submission 184342) | Corn, switchgrass and miscanthus rhizosphere microbial communities from Kellogg Biological Station, Michigan, USA - KBS K5-50-1 metaG... | ecosystem: Host-associated > Plants > Roots >...
GAGGTACCGATAGGCAACGCCATACTTGCGCGCCTGGCGGCGGATGCTCCAACTGGCTGCCCAGAAGAGTGTCGCAAGTGTTGGTCCGGCTTGAAGGTCTTTGCTCGCTGTCTGTGGCTCGGGGACTCCCGCGATTGAGACAACCTTTGCGTCGCGTTTTACTACCCCGAACGTCTTCAAGAGCGTGTCGCCACCTATGAGATCAAGCGCTCCATCGTATTCGCGTAGGACCTGATCGAAGTGCTCCCGGGTGTAGTCCACCACAATGTCCGCTCCAAGTTTGCGCACCATCTCCTCGCCTCGTGCTGAGGCAGTTGTTGCGATGTGAGCGCCAAGCCACTTTCCAAGCTGAATCGCGAACGTTCCCACCCCACCAGACCCACCTGAGATGAAGATGTTCTGGCCGCTTGTCACCCGCAGTTCGTCTCGTAATGCCTGCAACGCAGTCAGCCCTGCCAGCGGTACTCCTGCCGCCGTTGTGAAATCGACTGAGGATGGCATTTTTGCGACCAGCTCCTCGCGAACCACGGCGAATTCGGCAAATGCACCAAGCCTCTTCTTCTCTACGCGGCTAAACACCCGGTCTCCTTCGGCAAGGCGAGTGACGCCTGATCCCTTGGCGACGACAACTCCAGACAACTCGCTGCCGGCGATGATCGGGAGTGGATAGCGATAGATCACTCGCAGCATCCCCCCCTCACGCATTTTGAAATCAATCGGGTTCAATCCGGCTGCGTAGACATGGATCAGCACTTCCCCAGGACCAGGCGATGGTCTGGGAATATGACGGAGTTCCATTGCATCAGGACCACCATAGCGGGTGAGAACAAAGGCACGCATGTTCATCACTCGTATCCTCCTCCCTTATCTAAATTTAGGGCGGATTTGTTCGTAGAGTCCCTGTTCAGGGAATACGCGTTCATTGCTTAATGCTCTCTTCCACTCATCCGTCCGCTTTCTGCGTCATTGCTTTGGTCCCGGCTTCTCCCCTGCCCTTCCAATAGAACGACGATTACTTCAAGTGTACTCAATCCCCCAAAGGTTTGCAAGGAATCGGTGCCTCGTTAGGCAGCTTGGACTGCCCAACTACACATGAAATCATTCAGGTCTCTTATCGTTAGATCTATACCGAGCGTGATGGAACTGATGCCAAACTGCACGGCGAGGCCCTCAAACGGTTTATCAGAGGCTGGCAGCAGGGCGGTGGGTATCGGCAACGCATCAAAGAGGCGTGGTTCTTCGCCTGTTCTCGTGTATCAGCCAGTTCGTCTGGCAGCGATGATCAGACCATATCCACGATAAGGACGCGGCAGGCGAGATCGCGAACAGTTTATTTACAACATTCCATGCTGACACCCCAGATGGGGAGCGGTTTCTCCAGGCTCTGAATGGTCGATTCCTCTGTTTCGCGCCGATTTCCTATGTTTCGCCTCAAAAATCGTCGAACATTCACGCTATTTACTAACGGGACGGCCACGGCCAACCTGGCGACCCTGGTCTACAATGCTCGGGTACAGCTGGATACCATCAACTTCCAGACCACCACCGGTAGCGCCCTGGCCGCCGACCAGTTTGGCTACGACGCCGACCTGCGTCCCACCAACGCCAGCGCCACCTGGCAGAGCGGCAGCGGCACCAGCGGCACCCTGTTCAGTCAGAGCCGCGTCTATGACCCGGCCAGCATCGTGATTAGCCTCAGCACCACCCAGGCCGCTGTGCCCGGTTCGAGTGGCTCAGGAGGCAGTGAGAGCCAGAACTTCTGTTATGACGAGCAGAACCGCCTGGTGTGGGCAGGCACCAGCGGCACCCAGCCTGCCGCAGGGAACGGCACCTGTAGCACAAACACGCTCTCCAACAGCTTGAGTAGCGCCAACTATAACAACAGCTATCTCTACACCCACCTGGGGCAACTCTGGCAAGGTCCGCTGGGCGGCAGTGGCAGCCAGCAGCAATATCTCTACTGTAACAGCCAGCCACATGAGTTGACAGGGCTCTATGCCAGTAGTGCCACCTGCTCGAACAAGACCGGGCAGGCCTATGCCAGTAGCTACGATAACTGGGGCAATGTCACCAGCCGCACCACCAGCGGTACCACCGCGACCCTCTCCTACGACCTGCTCGATCACTTCACCAGTTGGAACGCTGGCTCACAAAGCAAGGACCTCTACGTCTACGACGCCTCGGGCAACCGGGTGTTACGCCGCACGACCACGAGCAGTAGTACCACCATGACCGTGTATGCCTTCGGGCTGGAGGAGCATAGCTACCTCAATGGTGGAGCACACAAAGGTGACTTCTCCTACTGTAGATTGGTGAATGGCTACGCCGTTGTAAAGTCAGGGATTTTCTCACAGGAACCTTCTCAATATTCGTCAGAAACCGACTGCAGAACGAAATCTCCCACTTCACTAAGTATTTGAAGCATCGTCAAAACGGCGTCACTAATTTTACACTCGCCTCGTGAAGCCTGGCATCAGGTGTGCGAATCTGAATACGTATCTGCCAGTCTCCGGGCATAGCCAGGTCTCCGGATCCGCTGAAATGTCCTTTGCCGTCGGGCAGCAGATTCAACGTATCAGTACCCATTTCCATATCCAACATAGTGGTATACAGCGAAACACCTATATTTGTGGCTGGTGCGCCTGATTTGGTATCTACCGCACTCACTGTAAAGGCGTTTGTTCCAAAGCGATTGGGATTGACGCTCAGCGTGACCGTAAACTTTCCATCAGTTGTACGTACCGATGCGCTAAATGGCTGCGGTTTACTCCCTGTTTGCTGTTGTTGCTGTGCCGCAGAGATGGGTGACAACGTACCTGCAAATACATTCATCAGACCTACACAGATTAATACACCTACACCCAATACTGGTTCCCAACGCAGCACTCTGCTCAGTACCTGCGTCTTTTTTGTCAGTCGTCCCTCACGTAGTTTCACCTGTTGAGTAAGCAACTTTGTGGCTCGACTCGGCTCAGCGGTCATCGTCACCCCCTGTTGCGCATTGAGTGCTGAAGTGCTATTCTGCTCTTCTATTTCTTCCCCTTCCTGCGTGGCTTGCAAACGATGCGCGACATAGCTGTACTTCTGGTACTCTTTTTTCAAGCGCGGTCGTAGTATGCCAACGTGGATAGCGCTGGTGATCAATAACCCAACTACCAGCGCAATTTTAACGAGAAGTGCTCGTCCATATGCAGTGCTAAGAAATTGCTGCCACGAAGTCAGGTGAAAAGCGGCGTTGAACGGACCTGTTACGGCCATGATCAGCACACCGGCGATCGCCAACGGAGAAAAGTAAGGAAGCACAGTAACCAGAGATCGAGCTTGCTGCGGGATTTGTAAACGCTTAAGTATTGGAAGATAGTTAGTTGCAATGTATATCATGCCGCCTACCCAGAGCGATGCCGCCAACAGGTGCAGCCAATCTATCACTATGGCATAAGATACAATGTTGGGGTTGACCGCCGCTGCGTGACCGGACATCGTAATTGCAATCAACAATGCTGATGCGAGGAAGAGATTTGTGATCGGCAGCACCGTCTTGACGATACGCGGACGCTGCTGTCGCAAGTGCATATAAAGTGCCAGGATCATTGCTAACAGGATGACCACCTCTCGCATCAGCCAGTAGATACCAAAGCGTCCGCTGGTAGCCAGTCCCCCAAGTAACGAAGGTGAGAGAGCCGAAGCCAGGTCACCTCCTGAAAGATTGAGCGCTTGTCCCACCAGCACACCTATATTCGCCAGGAAGAGTACGATGAGTGTGGGAAGCGAAAAATACCGCTCAAAACGCCGTTGTACCTGTTCGTTTATGTTCCTCTCCTCGGAGTGAGCATCTGCTGAAATGGAAAGCACAAAGTTGATCCAGAGCTGCGCTCCCATCCAGAAAATGGCTCCCAGCTCGACAAGTGTAATCATAACCAGGTTAAAAAGGGTTGGGCCATCGATTTGTCCCGTGTAAAGACCGGTGGGATTGCCACTGCCTAGTACGTTTGCTCCTGGATTTGAACCTGGAGCGAGCGTAGGAACACTGCCATCGGCTCGCGCAACGCTGAAAATAAAAGAGCCTCTCAGGATATGGCCGTCAGCAGCGGAGTCAGTGCGCCAGATAACAATGTAGACTGCCGGTGGCAGATTTGGCTGGAGTGTCACGTCCAGCTCTGTTTGATCATTAGATGAGACGTGGGCATCACGATTGTCTACTCGGCTGTTTTCGCCATTCACCACAACAGCAGTGCTAAAAGCAGGATTCAAGGCCTCGCTGTACCACATGCGCACCTGTTTGGGTGCAATGCTTAACACAGAATCTTTCGTCGGATCAGAACGTAACAAAATAGCATGCGCGCTCGCTACCGCTGGAAAAAGCAACGTCAAGAAAAGTGCCAGTGGCAAAGCAATCCCCAAAAAACGATGGGTCAAAACTCGACGCAAAATAGATCTCATAGACACTCATTCCTTCTCTAAGCTATAATACACCTGTATGGAGAAGGAAGACAAGTTAGTAGAATTAGAAGCGCTACTGCATATCACCTTTAATGATCGCTCGTTACTACAACGAGCAGTAACGCATCATTCCTGTTGCCCAGAAACAGCCGTCCGAGATTCATATGACACACTGGAGTTTTTGGGCGATGCCATACTTGGTGCTCACGTCGTCGAATATATCTTTCGTAACTTTCCGAATGCCACTGAAGGTGAAATGACGGCCCTGAAGTCCGAGGTTGTCAGTCGCCGGGTTCTCTCCAAGATCGGGCAAGAAATTGGTCTCTTCCCCTATATTCGAATCGATATCACGAATATGAAGACCTTTAACGAACGATCCCGGGATTCGCTTTGTACCGATGTGTTGGAAGCCTTAATTGGAGCGATCCATATTGACCAGGGACCAGAAGCAGCTCGTGACTTCGTCGCCCGTACAATCCTACCAGTTGTATCACATGTCAACAAACAGGCACTTGATACAAATCCTAAGGGTCGCTTGCAAAAAATTGTCTTGCAGCGCTCAAATTCATTGCCTCGCTATCGTGTAATAGAGCAAAGTGGACGTAACAATGATCGTATCTTTACCGTCGGCGTTTTTGAGCACGAATTCTTATTGGGTTTAGGAAAAGCCTCAAGCATAAAAGAGGCTGGTCGTCTGGCCGCTCGTGAGGCCCTGGAAATTCTGCAAGAACAGCATGATGTGTAAAGACTTTTAACCAAATCAACCGGACATCAGTAGGGGCCGATTTTATCGCGCCCACCGCCGATTTATCGGCCTTCGACGGATTTTCCGACATCCAGATGAAAAAGTGAAAAAGCATAATCCACTTCAAGGACAAGATATGACCAAAAGCAAAATACTAATAGAGGAGCAACAGGGAGATCAAATCGCATGGTATGAAACCACCCTACCCCTGAAGGAACGCAAAAAGCGTGGCCATTTCTCAACTCCCCCCTTGATAGTTGAAAAGATTCTGGATGCTTGTGGTTACGCCCCTGACAATGACCTTACGCAGGTGCGAGTACTCGACCCCGCGTGTGGCAGTGGCAACTTTCTTGTTGGAGCTGCTCGGCGCCTTCTCGCCTTTACTACACGCGCAGGCCTGCCCCTTGAGGAATGTGCCTTCCTTCTCCAACGTAACCTGTGGGGTATTGATCCAGACCCCATCTCCTGTTTCCTGGCAGAAATACACTTGCGAAAAGTCATACATTCCAATGCTACCCACACAATCCCATTTACATCCCTCCACATTCATCAAGCCGATAGCCTGGTCCTACCCTGGGAACCAACCGTTGATCTATTTATTGCCAATCCTCCCTATCTGGCAGCGAAAAATAACGACTTTAGTGGCTATAATTTGGCTCAACAACGTGGCCAGGCCGATAGCTACCTGCTTTTTTTGAACCTCGCCCTCCAGGTTGTGCGTCCAGGCGGTTGGATAGGCCTGGTTCTTCCAGATCCACTTTTGGCGCGTACTAATGCTGCGAGAGAACGTGCGCGTTTGTTGGAAGAAGCTGCCTTACACCATCTCTGGCATTTTTCGGATGTATTTGCGGCAGATGTGGGTGCGGTCGTAATTATTGCCCAGAAATCTCCTCCAAGGCGCATGCACTACGTATCATGGATACGAGGACGTTGGAAATCAAAGTTCTCCTTCGCTTCACAACACCAGGTACAACAATCCCTATTCAGCCGTCAGCCCGGTGCCGAATTTCGTTATCTTTTAAGCCAGGGACGTGGAGCTGCTCTCGAACAATTACGCACATATTTTGCTGAAACTCCTGAGAGTGAACGTCGTTTTGCTCCCCTCAGTGAATTTCTATCGATTTCGCGTGGTGAAGAACTTGGCCGAGAAAGCCCATATATCCAAAACATTCCAATCCCATCTCTTAACACCGACTTATCAACGGACACGGTGTGTAGGGGCGACCCTTGCGGTCGCCCTGGCGCTCATCCTCAATACTATCCCGTATTACGAGGCGGGATCGACATCCATCCATATAGCCCCCCTACAACTAACTATCTGATTGCTCGTAAAGCCATCACAAAACCACTGGAACGTTATCTTTCACCAAAGTTGTTAGTGGTCAAAAGCACTGATCGCTTGCAGGCAGGGTTGGATCAACGAGGGCATATAGCTTTACAGACCCTCTATTTACTCCATCTACATAATTACCATGATAGTCCTGACCAGCTCTATTTTTTTCTTGCATTGCTCAATTCGTGCCTGCTTCGTGAATATGTCTACGTTCTGCACACTGCGTACAAATGGGTGCAGCCCCAAATAGAACAGCATGTCTTAGCCAGCTTACCAGTTCCAATTGTTAAACTAGAAGAGCAACAGCAGTTAATCGAGCAGGCTAAAGCATTAGTGCGTGCTTGCAGCAGCTTAGGCCCCGTTGTAGAATGGAGTGAACATATCACCAGAATGTACGAAGAACAGGAGCGTGCTATCTGTGTGCTCTATGATTCCGCCTTTCCAGGATTCTTTACAGACAAAGGAGTCATAAAATATGGCTGATACTCGCCCTATTCGTGTTTTGGTCGCAAAACCGGGCCTTGATGGGCATGATCGTGGCGCAAAAGTAATTGCCCGTGCTCTCCGCGATGCTGGCATGGAAGTGATCTATACAGGTATACGCCAGACTCCCGAAATGATCGTCGAAGCGGCCATCCAGGAAGATGTGGATGCTATTTTGATGAGCATACTTTCTGGAGCTCATATGGCTATCTTCCCCAAAGTGATGGAACTCTTGAAACAAAATGACGTGGATGATGTGTTGGTAGCTGCCGGAGGCATTTTGCCAGATGAAGATCTGCCTGCAATCAAAGCAATGGGTATCAAAGGATGTTTTGGGCCGGGTACTTCAACAGACGAAATTATTGAATTTGTGCGAGCCAATGTGCAGGCTGACCGCCTGACCGCAGACGTATAGGTGCGCCTTGCAGAATATTGCTGAACGTTTGCTCGCTGGAGACCGCCGTGCCCTTGCTCGCATGGTGACACTGATAGAGAATGAAGCGCCACAGGCACGCCGTTACCTGGCTGAGCTACATCAGCATGCTGGTCGTGCTCATATCGTTGGTGTGACAGGCGCGCCAGGTGCTGGCAAGAGCACGTTAGTAACCCATCTGGTGCGAGAATTTCGTCGACGGGATCATAAGATTGGCGTTATTGCCGTTGATCCCACCAGCCCCTTTACTGGTGGAGCTATTCTGGGTGATCGCATCCGTATGATGGAACTGGCAGGCGATCCGAATGTCTTTATTCGCAGTATGGCAAGCCGGGGTAGTCTGGGTGGCCTCTCCGCTTCTACCCGCGATGTTGTGCGAGCGATGGATGCAGCAGGATATAATCCCATCATTATTGAAACGATAGGAACGGGACAGGCAGAAGTCGAGGTGATGCGTGCTGCGCAGACTGTGCTCGTAGTGAGCGCCCCCGGCATGGGTGACGAAGTCCAGGCCATCAAAGCTGGAATTCTTGAAATTGCAGATATTTTTGTGGTCAGTAAAGCCGATAAGCCTGGCGCAGATCAGACGGTTGCAGAATTGGCAATGTTAATGAGTCTCGATCCCAATCGACGACTGCATGATAAATCAAAGCCTTACTGGCGTATTCCGGTTTTGAAAACCTCTGCCATCAAGGATCAAGGAATTACCCAGTTAGTGGATGCGATTGAGCACCATCATCAATACCTGGTGGAAAGTGACATGCTTGCAAATCGGGCGCAGCGTCAGGTACGTAGTGAAGTGGAATCACTGGTGATACACGCTGTTATAAACGCGTTGAGAACCGAAGTAACCCAGGATGAGTGGCAAAAACTGATGGAGGATATCACTACCAGGGAGCGCGACCCTTACAATGTTGCAACTGAGTTGCAAAAGCGGATTGGTTTGAATAATTCATAACAATTCAGCAGGGAGGTCCAGGGAGCTTTGCAGGCCCCTGGACCTCCCTGCTGAATTGTTAACTTTTTTTCTCTTCTAAACGGTTGGTGGTTGCTCAGTTTGAGTTGGTTGTTCCTGCTGTGAACCATCACCATAGATCAGAGTATTTAACTCGTTACGAGTACGCTCGATTACGCTGCGCAGGCGTGCGAGCTTTTCAGGGTCTTGTAGCGACATTCTACCGGCAATTGCGAGCAAACGCGCTGTCTCTGCGACTTCGCTTCTCAATGCTTGCATTTCCGGCCTCGGCCCACGTCCACCATGACCACGCCAACGCATCCAGGGTGGCCCGGCGAATCCCTCTTGAGTGCTCTGCCGCTCCACAAGCGAGGCACGCCCGGCATCTGTGATGCTGTAAACCTTTTCCCCTCAACTTCGGCTGAGGTTACCATGCCTCCATCCTCTAGCATTTGAAGCGTGGGGTAAATTGAGCCAGGACTGGGTGTATAAAAGCCGCCAGTTTTTTCCTCTAACGCCTTCATCATTTCGTACCCATGCATAGGTCGCTCTTGTAAAAGCTCCAGCAGCACAAATTTTATATCACCTCGACCAAAGAATCTGCCCCCTTCACCTCCAGGCCCGAAAGGTCCACCATGGCCAAAAGGTCCGCGGCCTCTACGCATACCGAAGAATTGAGGCCCCCGCCATTCTTGTTGTAACCATGGAGGTGTCCAACCCTCTCCCCATCTATGTTGACCGAATGGTCCATGACCGTGATGCCTACCATGGTGATGTGTATGATGCCCTCGATGGCGAAGCCAGGGCGGCGCTCCTTGCTCTTCTCCATAACCTGAATACTCATAGGCAAATCTGTTACCAAACATGTAAGATGCTCCTTTCTGTGTTATTAAGATATAACACGATATATCGCTAATTATAACGATATATCGTGATTTGTCAAGGGGGAAGTCTAAATATTTCCCCTGTTTTAACAGGGAGTTTGCTTGCGCATAAAAAGAGTCCATGATAGACTATCGCTTGAAACCAAAGCTTATTCATCAACGTCTTAAGTATACTTGCGTATGTAAAGGAATTGTATTGTGAACGACGAGCCTGAGATCAGCCACAGGAGAAACAACGTGCCTGGACAGTATAATATTGGAGACCGATTTGCAGGGCGCCGTGTCGTAACCATAGGTGGAGGTACTGGAACATTCTCCTTACTCTCACATCTGAAAAAATACCAATTTAACATTAGTGCTATTGTTACAATGTCGGATAGTGGTGGAAGTTCGCGCAGATTAATGGATGAATTTCGGCGTCAGTTACCACTTGGAGATCTGCGCATGTCTTTAGTAGCGTTGGCGCGCAATGGCGCACTCTGGCGCGAAGTGTTTATGCATCGCTTTGAGCAGACAGAAAACGATGATACTGAGCAGCGGATGAGAGGTGTTCGTGGTCATAGTCTTGGTAATCTCATTCTCAAAGGGTTGCAGGATATTAATAACGGTGATCTCTTGCTCGCTATTGAGGATGCTCAGGAACTGCTCAATACAGCAGGCCGCGTATTGCCTGTAACCCTGGAGCAGACAATGATCTGCGCTGATCTTGAAGATGGTACTACTATCTGTGATGAGACGGAAATCGATACTCGTGGTAGTAAAAATACTGGTGAGCTTTCTCCTATAGTGCGTTTGCGACTCGAACCCGAAGATGCTCCTGGGTGTGCTCAGGCTGTCCGTGCCATACGACGGGCAAATACTATTATCATCGGTCCTGGGGACCTTTATACAAGCCTGTTGCCGAACTTGCTCGTATGTGATATTGCGCGTGCAGTTCGCGAATCAGACGCTGAAAAAGTCTACGTTTGCAATTTGATGACCAAACACGGTGAGACCGATAGCTATAAAGCCTCGGATTTTGTAAACGCGATACACCAGTATTTGGGAGGACGTGTAGATCGCGTTATTGTCAACGATGGCCCTTTTCTGCCAGAGGTGCTGGAAACCTACGCACAAGAAAAGAGCGAGCCTGTAACAGTAGATCGTGCGCGGCTGGCACGTCTTGTTCCGCATGTTCTCATCGAGCATTTTAATCTAGAAAACGATAAGCTTGCTCGACATGATCCTGAACGCCTGGTGAGAGCAATTTTTCCTGTTGATGAGTTTTAAACAAGCGAGAGGTAAGACTTTTCCCTCCACCTGCTGATCTATTGTAGACCACGAGCAATTTGCTCGAACTCTTCACGCGGGAAAGCACGCATGGTCTGAGTGCGAACACTCCCTTGCGCAATCGTACCCAGTATGAGGCGAGCGGCTGTTTGGTCATCTGGAGCTTCTGTAATCACAACATAATCATACTGGCCCAGGACTAGATAGAAACCAACAAGTCTCCCTCCAACCTGTTTTGCTGCATCATCAAAAGATCGCAGACGTTCGGGAGAATTCTTAAAGTCTTTGATCCCTTGTTCGGTGAGATTGACCAGGCTAATATAGGTAGGCATGTATCTTCCTCCCATTTAGTGGTGAGTACCCCGATAGGCACTGCTATCATGGAGACGCTTTATGGCTACGCAGATGGGCATCTAATTTCATTCACCATTGTACACGTTCTATAGCAGAGGTACAAGCTGAGCAATTGAAGTGCTCTATGCTTCTTACACTCTTTGTTTCAATTGTGATGCTACCTGCATAATTTCTTTTTTTCCCATTATGCCTTGTTCTGTAATTACGCCTGTAACTAGCTTGGAAAGGGTTCTGTCAAAATAAAAGTTACGAACATTGACTCCTGGAATATGCTGTTCAAGCACCTCCGTAGGCTCTTTCTCCTCCAATTGAGCAAGGTCACCAGACCAGCTTTGTGGAGAAATCTTTAGCGTCTCGCATAGCACATAAAAAGGGATTTTATGCCCATGAGCAGCCCACGCAAGCAAAGCAGTGCCGGCCTTATTCAAGATATCTTCGTTGGCCAGTATACTATCGGCACCAACTACAACTACATGACATTGAGGAAGGAAAATATCAGCCTGTGCATCAGTGATCAACGTGATCGAAGTATTACCTTTAGCTAATGCACGTGCCACCTCGCGCCCCTCGTAACGAGGACGCCCTTCTAACACGATTATCTGCTCGATCTGTGAAAGACAGTTTGTGAGCACTTCAAGCACGGTTCCTGAAAGGCTATGAGTCATTATTGTTCCGGTAAGCAATGGCCTGGCGTAGTCTGTTATATACTTTATTGCGGAATCGTATTCTCTGAGCAGTTTTGCTGCTTCACGTACTGTACCATCTAATCCACCCGGTGCATTGAGAATGCGTCTGACTGCACCTGCCAATGCTGCCATTGCTGGCCGCGCGTTCGCCAGTTCCTTCCCAGCATTTTGTAGTTGTTCTATGGTTTCCTCTGGTGAGGAAGTGGGCTGAGTTGCAATGTCATAGAGTACTGAAATTGTCTCACGTACGAGCCAGCGAGATCCATGTTCACGATCATTACGTATCATCGCGATGCGCTCATCCGGTGTTTCCATGCGCCTCCTTAATCACTATGTAAGTCTCCTATTTTTATACCACATGCAATTGGCTGATAAGGTCCTCAGCCAATAACCTCTTGTCACGTCTCAAAAGGTTGGTTATACTTTATTGGTATGAGCCAATCAGGAGGGACATATGCGACAACAATCATCTCAGTATCAGCCAAGACCATTATTTACTGCGCCAATTCAAACATTCATTGCATTGGATCGTTCCAGTGGTATGCCGTTATACCGGCAGATTTGTCAACGACTACGCGAAGCAATTCTTTCCGGTGAGTTGTCAGAGGGTACACGTCTTCCAACCGAGCGTGCGCTAGCGGGTGAGCTGGGTGTCAATCGAACGACAGTCATGAACGCCTACAACGAACTTGCCAGCGAAGGCCTGATTGAGGGTCATGTTGGACGTGGAACACTTGTGCGGCGCAACCAGTTTGGCTATATTGGAGATAGTTTTGAGAATGAAACTGCCTCGTGGCTTCTCGGTTTACCGGCAGGTGAACGCGAAATTCTGGGGCCCGATGCTTTGATGTTAAGCGAATTGGCTTCGATGAGCGAGCACAAAGAAATCATCTCCCTTGCCCCAGGTAACCCTGCTCCAGACCTGCTCCCTGCAGATATGATCCATACCATTTTTACCGATAGTCTGCTCTCTGCCCGTCAGAGCGCGCTTGGGTATGGTCCTGTTGAAGGCTTGCATAGTCTTCGCAGAGCTATAGCTGCATCCATGCGCAAACGAGGTGTTTCTGTTGATGCGCAGCACGTCTTGATCCTCTCCGGCTCCACTCAAGGCGTTGGCCTGATTGGACGTTTCTTGCTCAATCCTGGCGATGAAGTAGTCGTTGAAGTACCGACTTACCTGGGCGCAATTCAGATGTTTCGTGCGCTGAATGTTCGCGTGATTGGTGTTCCTACCGACAATGATGGTATTCGTGTTGATTTATTGGAGTCAATCCTGGCACGACATCGACCGCGTTTAATCTACACTATCCCGACATTTCAGAATCCCACAGGAACAATCATGTCACAAGATCGTCGTCGTCGTTTGCTGCTCCTGGCAAAACGCTATCAAACGCCAATTTTGGAGGATGATCCCTATGGTGAAATATACTTTGGGGACAAACAGCACCCACCGCTCAAAGCATTGGATAGCAGTGGTCAAGTATTATATCTAAGCACTTACTCAAAAATTTTGGCGCCAGGGCTGCGTGTAGCCTGGCTTGCAGCGCCCGAACCAATGATAGAGCGTCTCTCGCTACATAAGCAGGTATTTGATTTGAACACGAATGCTCTTGGGCAATGGGCAGTTTCAGAAATTTTACGGCGCAACCTTTTGGATGATCATCTTATCATGTTACGTCTGCAATACCGGCAGAAACGTGATCTGATGCTACAGGCAATCGCTACACATTGGCCCGGAGAAGTACGCGTCAATCACCCAGGTGGCGGTTTTCATCTCTGGTGCCGTCTACCCGGAGATATGCGTTCTCGCACTTTATTACGTGAAGCTGCAAATGAGCAGGTAGCCTTTATTATTGGCGAACCTTTCCATGTCGATGGAGGCGGTCAGCAAAACTTCCGACTCAGTTTCGCCTTTCCAGAAACCGATCTTATAGAGGAAGGAGTGCGGCGTATTGGCAATGCTATGAAACGTCTGCTGGCTCGCCGTTCTTCACGCGAAGATCTGCACAAGCAGCATGTAGAGCACCTGCCGATGGTGTAGACATGTGGAACGGGTATGCAAGGTCTCGATCAATCACACTCATCCCGGCCTATCAGCATCCCTCTATTTCATTATGAATATATGACAATATCAAGGCCTCCTGCACTCCCCACTTTTTATACTCCGATATATTCAAGCCTACTCGTCGGGCAATAATATGCCTGGCAGGAGATATTGAGGCCTTAAGTCTTTTGGTATCAGTCGGGTCATCAGGCCATCTACTGGCATTGATATCGACCTTGTGTTTCTCAAAGGCCTCAGTTAACCGGATCAAATGATCAACCTGATCTTTCAGATGGTTGATCATTGCCAGTTGCATGCGTGGAGGAAGGTCGGTGACGACACGAGCTGTTAGCTTCAGCAAATCATTCACCGCTTCTTCTTTTTCAAATTCAACGGCCGGATCTGCTAACTCCTTGCTCTCACTCAACAGCACGTTACCCAGGTAAAGTTCTCCTTCTTCATCGGTTGGCAAGGGCAAGGGCGCTTTACGTCTGCGTCCAAGGTCATTGAACTCGTTATTGACGATAGATCGGATATACGCTCTATGATGTTCAATTTCTTTAGTCAAAAGCGCTTTCCAGAATTTTATACGCACCCGTTGGATGATCTCATCGATCTCCAAATCCAAAACTTCTGGACGAGCGATATTTGAACTACTACAAGCCTTTTTCTGAACGAGCAGGATAATGTAAGATTCGAACCGCACTAAGATTTCCTCGATTCCAGGATCACTGTCATAAGAAGACGTACCACATAAATCATCAGGTTTCATGGTTGCCCTCCTCGCGGTTCCATGTTTGTCATTATTACGACAAACATTTATGATAATAATTATATTAACATACAAATAGTTACATTTACAAGGGACTTCTGTTCTTATTTCCCGGAAATCACTAAAATGTCATTCGTGATTACTCCTGAACTTCAATTTCGTTGAAACTTGTAACTGGTTGAATTCTTCCTACGTAGTATATTTATAATGACGAACGTCGTAAAAATTTATCCAATGAAAACTATGTAAAAAACTGATGATACCTAAATTTTGGATAGTGGTAAGATATGTGGGAGATAGGACGAAAATGGATACTTGACGGCGTTCTTTGCTAGAGTGTATTCTACATATCAAGAACGTAATCGTAAAAGTGTTATTATTCCTGACCGCAGGGGGTAATAATTATGGCTAATGCAAACCAGCATCTTGATCTCACACCCTGGAAACCTATACCGACTCAGATACACGAAGAATGGATGAAGTTGGCCGAGGAACTTGAGCAGGAGATGAAGGGCTCACAGCATGCTTATGTACTACAAGTCAAATATGATGCCAGGCGCATAGGCAATTTGCTCCGCTCATGGGGCTTGCCCTGGCAAGTAGTAATAGCAGGGTTCCTATGGGAGTACGATAAGGAATTCATCAGCAAGGCAAACCTGGACGAAGTGCATGAAGTCCTCAGCCATATCGACGAAGCAAACTCATACTGTAAATATATCGAAGATGAAAATTTGCCCCCCTTGTTGACATCGCCCTATCGTGATCTGGGTGGATTACTCATTGCAATAGCTATTTATTTTGTAGCACTACAGATGCTTCAGGAACAAAGCAATGAACGACCTTATACCGGAAAGACGCAGTCTCGGATTGAGAGTGTAGGGCGTACACTTCGTAATATTGCTGCACGTCTTGGTATGTGGTATTTCAAACGTGAAGTTGAAGATTTAGCTGAACAGCTACGCAGTTCGCGCAAATTTACAGAAGCCAAGAAAGAACATGAACGTATCCTTGAACGTGATGCTAACATGCTGGAAGAAACTCGACAATTGCTTATAGCTTCCTACCATGAAGCTACAGGACGGTATATTGAGGTTACTCGTTCAAGATACAGTGTTTCAGGGACAAGGCGTCGATTACAGGATGCACATACGACAGCGACATCCCCAAAACCCCAGTTTACAGGCTTCGATCTGAATACATTTGACGTCATGGTTCCCACGGTTGAGGCATGCTATGTTGCCTTTGGAATACTAAGCCAATTGGGGTATATACAAGATCGTGTGACAGATCTAATTGCCAATCCGAAAGCCAACGGTTGCAGTCATATTGCCTTGGGATTGATCTTGAAGCCACGAGGCTCATATACCCAAGGCTTAAAGTGGCCGGAAAGTTATACCCGCATCTGTCAATTGCTGATAGCAACACCTTTGATGCATGCTATTAACTGGTATGGTTGCCTCCATCCTGATTTTTACCAATTATATATGAAAACATATCGGGAAGAGGAAATAGAACCACCATCATTAGAGCAATTGTGGCATAGCGAAGAAGGCAAAGTTTTTCTTATACTCAAGGAATTTCTTGCTACTCGCCATCCTCTACCAGAAACAAAGGCTCCAATCGTCACCTATGGTCTAGATCATAGGCCCGTTGAACTCCCGATCGGAGCGACAGCGCTAGATTTTGCTTATGTTCTGGGTGATACGATAGGTGAACATGCGCTGGAAGCACTCATCAATAATCGCCAAGCACCTCTCTACCGTGTACTCGATGCTGGAGACGTAGTGGAAATTAGGACATCAAGTGAGGTCCAGACACAAGATTATTGGTTACGTGAAAACTATGCGATGACAGCGGAAGCTCGACGCCAAATCAAAGAGTCATTAAGTCGGCGTTTTCCTGACCGTCGTGGGTATGAGTTACTTCGCGATGTTTTAGAACGCAATCACTTCACCCTAACTCAAGAAAACCTTGATCACGAGTTAAGTTTGCTTCTGAAGCAGCATAATCTTGGTACCCCCCAAACATATTTGAAACGACTTCAGAAAATAGGGAAACCACCATATAATCCTGATTGGGCCGCACAGCAGATTATGCAGCAGATCTCTGAGAGAAACGATTCCTTATCGATAGGCGAAGGTAGGGCTAGTTGGAATCCTATACTGGATATGGACTTGACTGCAACTAAGAAATTCATATATCAACAGCGTCTTTGTAACTTTTGTCAACCGACTTATCCGCGCGACATGAAAATTATGGGACGTTTACGTAAGCGAAGTGGAGAGCTAGTTGTACATAAAGCGGCGTGTCCTCATCTTATCGATCGTACAAAAGCTCAGCAGTCTGTACTTTTGCCAATGACCTGGCAACTTCAACCTCCTGCATTTCGTGTGACTTTCTTTCTTACAGCACAGGACCGCAGTGGACTCATCCTTGATCTTGCCAGGCAGTTACGTCGCCACCGTTGTGATTTGCTTTCTATTAATGCCGAGGCAGTCTCTAAATTTCGGGAGGCCCGTATGCACTTTACTATTGAGGCATATAGTGATAAAGAAGTTTTGGATATCTGGCAGGAACTTTCTAAGATAGAAAACGTGGTGAGTATTGAAATCAATGCTGCTGCTACCCCGGCTAGTATTCGTGATCGTCTACAGAAGTTACGCAAGCAACAGTCACTTTATCCAACAAAGACAAGGGTAACTCTTGATTGGGAAGAATCGATGTCGACACTACAGCCTCGCAATCAAAAACTCAGGAATCCTTTCGACATTTCGCGACCTGCTAGAGCGAAAATGTTTTTTGGTCGCTCTGCTGAAACTGCAACCATGCAAAGAGAACTATGTGAAGGAGAGCAAGGAAAAGCTCTAATTCTGTATGGACCGCGCAGGTCAGGTAAGTCATCTCTCTGTAAAAATTTTCTCGAATCTCAGGTACAACCACCTTACTGGTGTGTGCTCTTTTCACTTCAGAATTTTATACAACACAATGAAGGAACCATTCTCCTGCAACTGGCGGAAAGGATTTGTGAAGAGTTTAGGGAACAATTTCATCTGCCAGTTCCTGATTGGCAGCACTTTAGCAATGGTGATCCACAGGTACGCTTTAAGCAAGTTATTCAAGAATGTATTGCTAAGGTACCAGGCTCACGGCTTATTCTAGCACTAGACGAGTTTGGTGGGGCAATTGAGTCGTACGAAAAAGGTATTCTCGAGCCTCGTTTCTTTACGTTCTGGAAAGATTTGATGAATGAAATTCCTCAATTAAGCCTGGTATTCGCTTTACCAACGAGTTCACACAATACCCTGACCTCAAAAAGATTTGGGAATGCCTTCAGCTTTGCTCAACCCTTACCTGTGATATTCCTGGATACGAAAAGTGCGGAACAATTGTTGATTGATCCATTACGTGACCAGAACGTTGAGATTTATCCAAATACTGTCGCCTTAGCCGTGAAGCTCACTGGGGGAAATCCTTATTTCATGACATTGATTGGGCAGCAACTCATCCACCATCTTAATCAGGAAACCGATAAACAATTGATCACCGATGAAGATCTTCGCTTAGTTGTTGAACATCTTATTGAAGCTGGCTTTAACCAAAATTTTGTTTATCTCAATCGTGAGCTTCAGGATAATGAAGAACTCCGTCTCTTAGAGGCAATTGTCGAACTCACTACCCGTTCGAACCAATCGAAAGTGCAACTTAAAAAAATTGCGTCCTGGATTAACTTACCCATCCATACAGCAAGGCAACACCTGGAACGGCTACGCAATGGACTTATTCTCCAGGAGAATGAGCCTTTCTCTAATCCTTACTACTCATTCTCTATTGAGCTAGCTCGCCGCTGGTTGGCGCACAACCGTTGGTTCTTTATACCTTCAACACAGCAATAGGAGTACTATATGCTTGAAAATCGTAATGAGTCTGGTTGGCTATCCCTACCAAATCCTTTCCCTAAAATATCAAAACAAACAATGCCTGTTTCTAATGTGGGAGGAATTATTGATACCTCCGAGGCGATTACTGGTCACGTTTCCTGCAGGCGTACAGACATTACTAAAATTATAATGGATGAACAAAGCGCAATTTTCCTGGTGGGTACTCCGGGCATTGGCAGGTCTACTCTGATACGCTACTTGCAGCGCTCTCCTGAGAAAGAATGGACATGGCGTGAAGAATTGATCGATCTTAATGACCAGCTGCACCTGAGCAATATCTACTTTGTGCAGATTGATCTCACTCCTTTAGAAGGAATTGAGGATTCCTATACCCTGCTTAGTTTGTTCATTAAACAATGTATGAAGGCTTTGTACCAGGCTCACCAACATGGTCAGCAACCATCGGCATCCAGTTTCGATTTGAAAGAACTTCGGTTGTTACTACGCACTATCAGCCGTGAGACACCAGATGCACGCTACTTCGTAATGCTCGACTCTGTTGAACGTTTAGGAATGCCTGGTATGCGGACGTTCCCGCCAGATAGTAGAGCACAAACATCACAAGAGCGTGCTCTGACTCTTCTCGAACGCTGCAATGCTCTTCATACGCTGGTTGATCTGATCGATGAGTTTGCCATCTTTGGTGTTATTCTCTCGGTTGAGAGCCTTCCACGCCCAAAAATTGATGACCAGTTTCATCATGTGTCAGCAGATTTGGCACGCTTCACTTCGATGATCCTTCAGGCATTTACTTGGGATGATGCAACTGAATTCCTGGCACAGAAACCTGAAGATTTCGGAATCAGGTGGGCGAATATGTTCAGGACATTGGGCGGTAGCTACATTTTTTCCAGGCCGGAACAAGAATGGTTACGCAGGGAGGCAGGGACACACCCCTTTCTCCTCCAGCATTTCTGCTTTCACACTTTCCGCTTTAAACAGGAGTATGCCAGCATTCATAAAGCCTGGCCTGAACTGCAAGAGAGTGATAAGACTGAACTGATTGAATTGATTAAGGAGAGCTTAAGTCCCTTTCTTGCGCACATGTGGCAACGACTGCTGCAAGCAATAAAAGAAAGTGGTCCCGAAACAAAAGGTAAATTCAATGAATTTATTCACTTGATCAAACATAAACGGGCGGATGATGAGTTTGATCCTGCCTTGTGGTATGAGTTAGGGCCAGAACTACGCTATATCCTTTATAGTGAGGGAATAGTCCGCTACGACCGGCTACGTCCTATTCATTTTCCAGGAGCTATCCTCTGTCAGTTCCTCATACAAGAAGCAAACGAAAGCCCGGAAAGTAGCGAGCAGATCATTTCACTCCCACCCGCAGTTGGGCGACATTTAACTATCAGTTACCCGGGTGAACAACCAATTATTGTCTCACTCTCCGAGTTAGAGTACCGCCTTCTCAAAACACTGGTACAACACCCTGAGCGCTGCAAAGAGGAAGAATTGATGAAAGGGGCATGGGGGATGCTGATTGAACGATCAAGATTCACACAGCGTATGCATCAGTTGCGCAAAAAGCTGAAAGACCAGGGTGTAGGGACGGAAATCATCGAAAACAGCTATGGTGGCTTCTATTCACTTAATCACCCCGAATGGGTTAATCTAACATAAGATTGTATGATCCGTCTTTTCTCTCGTTCAACCTAAAATTGCAACTCTCACACAACGTCTTTTTGGAAAGTGATGTCATTTGAAGTAGTCAAGTCTCTTCTTCTAGTGCGAATAGTTCGAGTGCTCTTAATAGGAAGAAGAACTCATTAAAGGGGCATGCTGAACTCTACTCGATCAATCATCCGGTAGGTTTCATTTAGATTGATTAGCAAAGAGTAAAGAGGCATTCGGGATAGCAATTAGTGTATCGGCTTGCCACATCAAATCCCCCTCCATCAAATTGTTCATACGCTGCTCAGCAATCTCTAAATAAACTAAACCTAGCTCAGGTAGATTATCATATATAATACTTACCGCAGCCCACATTATAGCTTTTTCTACGAGATAGTAGTTTAGCACCGACCGGGAAACCTTATCCTGCTGTCCAGTACGCATGAGGTAATAATCCTCCATAGATTTGGCAAGTTCGAACCATTTTGTACGAGCCTGTAAATCGATTAAAAGCATTGCTAAATCACTAAGCACATCGATATTGCAAAACATCAGGTTAAAATCAATCGTATCTAGCACACATACATATTTCCAAGGTTCTCCGCGCAAGCAATTAGAATAAGGTGCAATCCAGATATGAGGGGCTTTCAAATCACCATGACAACGTTTAATACGCTGCTCCTGTACCCGCTGGTTAAAATATTCTTTATAAGGATATTGCCGCAAAACTAGTAGTAGGTTTCTCTTCAGTCGGTCGAGAGTATCTCTCAACTGGCTGGATAGGTTTAGATCATCATGACTACGCTTAATTGAATGCTCTATGCTTCGTCGATAGCTCTGCGAAAGCAATTGGGATAATGTATCTCGTCGTAAATGAAAAGAGCTAGAGCCACCATTTTCACTTGTGGTTACCACCAGATCGAGCAATGCAAGGTTATCTTGAAGTTTTTTTTGTAGCTGTTCAAAACTGCCCCATAACAAGCTATCTTCACCAGTAACTGGAGGGCCTGTAAGTTTTTCGTGCATATAGGCTACATACTCGGCTAAAAGCCGTATGTGCCGTTGAAGTGTAATTTTATTATCATTTTTTAGTAGAAAATCTAACCGCCTTTCCCGTGGCAATGAATGCATTACCAGGGCATATTCTGCTTTTGGGTCGAGCTTTTCCTTTGTAGGGTTCGCAATACTCTCACCGAGAATAAGGATATTCTGATAAAAATCCCAATCATGAATACGGGCTAGTCCGATATAAACTCCTGGCGCAAACATACTATTCCAGTGTAATGCTTCAAGTTGATACTGCTGTCGTTCATTGGCTGTCCCCATACTATAGCGGGTATCCTGATATCTACGCAAGATTTTGATTGCAAAGCTTTCTTGAGACTCCTTTTGTTTAGCAAAGAGTAAATAGGCTGATGAAGTTTTTTGTAGAGACTCAATATAATAACAATGGCGGATTGAAATAGAATTGGCAGGTATCAATAAGGTTCTATAATGTGGAGATGTTTTAACAAGTAATCCGAATGTTGAAGAAGACGAGCTTATGGCAGGATTCATGAACGTACTCAACTACTCGACAGCTTTACAAAAGATATTGTATTAGGGTATAACTAATTGGAGTTTAGACTAATTTCTTGCGAAGCAAGGCGGGAAGCTGTGTGAGTCCGCATTTTGTGAAAATGGCATAATCCTAGTCTACAAGCCGCCTGACGCGAAATTAGTCTAAACATCAAAACTAAATTATCGATAAAAGTATCTTACGGATGCCACACAAACGAAACCCCAGATCCAGGCATAAAAGTCCAGTAAGACAATGTGTCCCAACCACCATTGCCATACCAGTTATAGTTGCTTGTATATACGCTGCCATCGGCATTGATCTTCTCAACGACTGCAACGTGTCCAAACCCACTTGCCCCTTGCACATACGGCTGCAACACAATAATCGAGGGCACCCTGGGCTTGCTGGAAACGATCCAACCAGAACTGCGCGCGCCATATGCCCATTGGTCAGCATTCCCAAGCCAGGGAACCCAATATCCAGTCAAAGCATGATAGCGCATATTAGCCCAATACGTACATTGGCCGAATGCGAAACGATTGAGTCCGCCACCTCCTACTATCGGATTTCCTCCAGTTCCTTGATTTGGATCAAATCCGTCTTGCCGCAAAACAGCCGTTGCAGTCGCCGCCTGTTGCGCAACCAGGCTTGGGCTATAATTACTGCTATGTACTAAATTAGCGACTAGCTGTATTGGATTGGTGAGGTGACCACTTCCACCGTTAAGGGGTGATGCGGCCAATGCTGTCCCGAATGAAATAAACACCAACAAGACTATGGCAGCTATACTGATAACCCACTTGCGCCCCTTTGGAGGATGGAGCACGTGAGGCTTTTTCTTGAGTGTACCGCGAATTACTATTGGGTGGCGGAGCCCTGTTGTGGTAGTTTCTGTTGATGGGAAAGACAAAGCACCTGTACTGATATCAGGCAAAATACGTGTTACTCTCGGAGGTGTGAAAAAATCATCTAGATCTTGCGTTATTCCCGGATCAGATATGGGCCCTGCAACAGGAGGAGCACTGGCATACTCCAAATGACGGGTCGATTTTCCTGGCAGTGGAGAACTATCGGGAAATGGTATCTGTTCTACCTGGGACAGCTGGTTAACTTCCCCAGATAGTTGCAATCTACTTGTTACACTACTTTGACGCTCATCAAAAGACGACATACGAATGTCCCCAATCCATTAGGATTGCGTCGGGAAAACAATCTCCCGAAGCTAAACGTTGTGTACGCTTTGCATTAACTGTACTTATTGCGCTAGGTGCAGTCAAGCCTCGTAAGCCCAAATGTAGGACTATTGTACTGACAAACAGTATTGATCTTAACTTCAGTTGAAGGTACTTCTCAGGTTACGGTGCCATCACTCAAAACAACGCATCTCTTCGATATTTTCGCTACAAGTCTTTTTGCGGGAGCAAGCTTTGTCTCTTGTCAATATAGTTTTGCTCATACCCAATAAGCAGGAGATACCTTCTTATCTCTCGAAAAAAAGCTCATACAAATTTCATTTAAATTTCATATTTAAGCGGAGAAATGGTCACCCATATGTGATACAATCTTCGGAGCAGTCTGACTTTATCAGCTCGAGTATTTCCATACTACAAATATCAGCAGTTGGAAGAGTATGTAGGATCTACTTACCGGTTTCTATGGGTACCACTCTACAAGAAAGATAAGAATACCTATGCATCTACATCGACGCTTACTTGCGTTTCTCGTGATATTATTATTATTATCAGCCTGTGCTCCATTGGGAGGCAATAACACCAGTCAGGGAGTAGCGCCATCTCCAACACAAAAAGCAACGACTACCATAAGTCCATCACCCACCAGTACTGCAATATCTGTCTGTCCATCCTCATTAGGTGCTGACTGCCGTACACCGTACGATATGCGGGTTGCCTACAGTGTGCAGTCTCTTTTAGAGCGAGGTTATACAGGGAAAGGTCAGACAATTGTGGATATTGTCTCCTATGGCAGTCCCACCTTGCAACAAGATATGGACGTATTCGATCAACAGTTCGGTTTGCCCCCAATCACTATCAAAGTTCTATCACCTTTAGGCACAAAACCTGTTGATCATCCCACCCTGAAAGATCTGGCTGGCTGGGCAGGTGAAACAACTTTAGATGTTCAAATTATTCATGCCATCGCTCCTGACGCGGGAATTGTGGTGTTAACCAGCCCGGTCAACGAAACCGAGGGTACTATTGGTCTGCCCCAATTCCGGCAGCTTGAGCAGTATGCAATTACAAATCATCTTGGTAACATCATTTCACAGAGTTTTGGAGCCTCTGAGGTGACACTTATGCATGATGCAGCCGGAAAACCAGAGGTACAAAAGTGGGATACGTTCATCAAACAAGCAACGACACAACAGGGGATCACCTTCTTCGCCTCCTCTGGAGATAACGGTGCCACCGATTATACCGATTCGAATGCGACAAAGCTTTCTCCAACACCGACCACTAGCTTTCCTACTGACGATCCCTGGGTCACCAGTGTAGGAGGTACGTCATTGCAGCGAGACGGTACAGCGTTTCAGGAAACTGCATGGAACGGGAGCGGGGGAGAAAGTGGGGGAGGATTTAGCTCATTCTTTTCTACGCCATCCTATCAGCAGACCTTACCCACTTCAGTGCAAAATCAGCTGAACAATCGACGTGGCGTTCCTGATGTAGCTGGAGATGCAGATCCTTCCACTGGTTTGGCCTTTTATATGAGTGACGGTGGATGGAATCTCGCTGGTGGCACAAGCGCCAGCGCTCCTCTTTGGGCAGCGTTTATGGCGATTGCCAATCAAATGGCTGGTCATCCACTGGGTTTTATCAATCCGGCACTCTACAAACTGGCTGCATCCAGTGTCTATACGCAGGACTTCCATGATATCACTGAAGGTGACAATAGCGTCAATAGTGATGGTGTGCAAGTACAAGGCTATCCCGCTGTGACGGGTTGGGATCCCGTCACTGGACTTGGTACTCCCGTCCTGGATAAGTTACTGCCAGACCTGATTGCTGCGCTGCATGGTTAATAAAAACAGAGGGTGGCCGTAACGACCGCTCTCTGTTTTTATTATTTTTGGAAGGTTATGGGTATCTTTGCTGGTACTGCCCAGGCTGGTATTGGTACTGGAATTGGTTGTATCCGTAACCTGGCTGGCCGAACATCACACGCCGGCGGCGCTGCCCAAAAAGCAGGTACAGGAATATACCAAGGAAAGGTATCAGCCAGATCGCTGCTAACCACAATACCGAACCAGCTAATGAATGGTCATCCTCGAACACCATAATTGTCGCAATGATATGACCAAGTAGAGGTACAAAAACAATAATCAGAAACAGTATCGAATTGAATATACAGCCACGGTTTCCCGACATTGAAAGCGTCTCCTTGTTGTCTCACATCAACCCTCAGTCTTATTTGTAAAGAAAACCTCAGGATAGTGCTGACTAAGGCAAATGTTGTCTTAGCTTTTAGTTTTTCAATGGAATGTACGATTCGAGTACTAACCGTGTTGCAAAATGAATAGAACGGTAAACAGCAAATAGTACCGATGTTCCAAAAAAGTGCTAAAAACGCTTGACTTTCCCCACAATACATGTATAATTAGAACATATTTACTAAAACGGATATTTGGCATTTTCTCAAGAGAGGCCGGTGATACTGTGGATCGGTACCGCATGCAGCAACAAGGTCGACAAGTGCCTGCGCAACAAATAAAAAATACCGAAGACGCCATGTCAAACGAAGACGAGTACGAAGAAGTATGGCCAACTCGTTTGCCCACCAGCTCACGCCGTTATCATAGTATACCCGATGTTCGAACAGAGTCTGGCCGCAGGCAAGGTGACGCGCAGCTAAACACAGATCAGAGATACTATGCTCCAGGCAACACTCGTGAAAACCGTGCAGTAATTCCTGCTCGTCGAACAGCTACTCAAACAGGTCTTCCTGTAGTTCAAGGTAGTAGGCAGCCCAATATCTACACCGATGATATCTATCCTATCAGCCATACTAGACGTGTAAGTAACAGGCAACGATTCAACTTCCATTGGCTTGTGTTTGTCGGGATAGCTATGTTCATTATGATTGTCGGATGGGTTGCTTTTAATGCTTTAGGTAGTTGGTGGCAAACAACCCAGGATGATTGGCATTATGGCCGCCCGCGTACCTTTCAAACCGATGCGGTTGTTGGACATAACGATTCATCCAGCAACCCGAGCCACTTCATCGCGGAGAACTTAAATCGCCATGTCATTATTATTGAACTGCCTGGAGGCGACGCCACAAAAGCACGCATCTTCAGCGGACCGATACTCATCGGTCAGGGTCAGGATCTTGCGCCTGTCATACTCTCTTTCCAGGATGTAAACGGTGATGGGACACTTGATATGATCGTCAATGTGCAAGACGCGCGTTTTGTGTATATAAATGGTAACGGCACATTTCACCCTGCAAAGTCTGGCTAGAGAGGCATCTAATCACGTATAGAATGTGATTAGAGTTGTGCCTCAGTCTCAAGATAGATCTGTATTTGTTCCTTCATGGTGAATATTCCCTCCAGCCACCCAGACATATTGCCGTTGTTCCTCTGTGGGTTGTGTGCTAATGACTGGTAAAGGTCTGGATGGTGTAGGTAAATCTTCCCATTCAGCTTTTTTCATTACAAAGTCACGTAGTGCCAGTACTGTAAAAATAATGAACCAGCAGAAAAGCAGTCCAAGAAGTGTCCAGGCCAGGATCATCTGTGTGGGTGAGAAACCAGAGGTAGTTACATTCATCGACATATCCCCGTTTATAAAAACTTTTCAAGAATAATAAATCAATGGTTTGTCATTACTATACTAAGACGAAGCGCAAAGAGGTTATTAACTCTATGACGCGCTTACCAGGAAATCGGACTCATCCCCACTGCCCCAATTGAATGTGGACAATATCAGATTCCTCTAAATTCGAGGAAGTAGTAATGCTGCAAAACTTTTCGTCAGAGTAAAATAAACCCCGTCAATTTAAAATTGCGACATGGCACGTTTTCTTTGTAAAGCAGAGCTCACTTGATAGAAGTCAACATATCAACTTGCGCTTTTGATCGATACCTGCCAAAATATTGTAAGTGGTAGTAAATTTTGATTGACCCGAGGCAAGATCGAATGGAACGAGTGAACTGGCAGCGAGTGCGAGATATTTTCATCGTTGTCATTTGCATTGGCATTCTGGTGTGGGCAGCATTTTCAATCCTGGGTATATTTGTTCATGCCATTGTTTTGCTGTTACTTGCTATGGCAGTGGCGTTTTTAGTGACTCCGCTGGTCAATTTCTTGCATAGATACATTCCACGTCTGTTTGCAACCCTGATAGTATACGTTATTGTATTGTCCGGATTGATTGCTCTTTGTTATGCGCTTGTCTTCTCACTGATTCAGCAAGTGAATTACTTCTCTACGCATTTGCCTGGGTACGTCCAGAATCTTCCAACTACTTATACTACAACCCTGGATTGGTTGGTAAAACAAGGTGTTCCAATCTCCTCAATTAACAAAGCTATCAGCACAATTGAAGATCAGGCAAATGCTCTTGCGCTCTCATTAGCGGCCAATCTTGTCTCTATTGTGCAGATTGTGGCTGATGTGATTGTTAATATCTTGCTTGTAGCTGTGCTGAGTTTCTATCTTACACTTGATGGCAAGCGTATTCGCAATGCCCTGGTTCATGTTGCTCCAAAACGATCGATGCCCTATGTACAGGTATTTGAGGATGCGCTCAATCGTGTAGTTGGTAACTATATTCGGGGGCAATTAACCCTGGCCGCAATTATTGGCGTACTAGCTGGAGTAGGGTGTTATTTCCTGGGATTAAATAACTTTGCGCTAATTATCGGCGCTCTAGCCTTTCTCTTTGAGACAATCCCGATGGTGGGGCCTGCACTTGCCTCTATTCCGGCGATCTTGATTTCGTTACTTTTACCAGATCCTTTTCCGCGCACTTATGCAATTCTTGTATACTTTATCATTATTCAATTGATAGAAAGCAATATCCTGGGTCCTCGTATTGTAGGACACGCGGTTGGCCTGCACCCTGTTGCATCCATCCTTGCTCTCATTGTTGGTGTGCAACTCTTTGGACCTTTCGGTGCATTGCTGGCGACACCTGTTCTTGCTGCCGTTTGGGTTGTTGTCGCGAGCTTCTACAGGTCCTTTCGTGGTGAAAGTGCAGATGAGATTCTTGCTATAAAACGTTCTTCCTGGATTCGACGCCGTTCACAACAAAATCATCCTAAGAATCTCAATGAAAGCTTAGTGGCCACCAGTTCTGAAGAGCATAAAATGGATATAGTACCTCCACACTTCACCTCTCCCCCTACTGCTGGTGTGATAAACCAGCAACAGAAAGGACACTCAACAACGGGCAGGATTGAACATATTGACCTGTTGCGCCCTGTTCCCTGGCAAGAGAGCAACTCAAGCTCTACCTCGGGACGACTTTCCGAGTTCGAGGGTGAGGAATAGGAACGAAAGAACAAATCTACCAGGTTCACCTGTCCTAATCAAGTGTACCAAACGCTTTGCGTAACTCTTCTTCGCCCTCACGGTTGACCAATGCAAACACATCGTCATGCGCATTAATCTGTGTTTCAGCGGTAGGTGTGATAAATTGTTTATCTCGAATGATTAATACCAGATTGCTACTTCGCGGTAAGTTGGTGTCGCGTAACATCTTGCCCACAATTGGCGATCTCTCTGGGATGCGCATCTCTACGATTTCCAAACCAGCATTTTTCAATATCAAAAGGGGAACGAAACGTGAGCTGGGTAGGTCGGACTCAATTAGGGAGAGGATTGATCTCGTAGGGCTAACGGTCAAGTCAATTCCTAGCTTTAGAAAGATTTCTTCATGTTTAGGATTATTTAAGCGCGCTATCGTGCGTCCGACTTTGAAACGCTTTTTCGCCATTTGGCAGATAACAAGGTTATCCTCGTCATCTCCTGTAACAGCGATGACAACATCTGCACGACTCGCTCCAACCTCTGACATCGTTCTAGCCTCACAGGCGTCACCATGCACAACGGCAGGACCTAACTCGTCATTAAGAGCCTGGTAGCGTGCGGAACCTTTCTCGAGCAAAAGAACCTCATGTCCCTGAATTAACAAGCCCTTGGTAAGGTAGTAGCCAACTTCGCCGCCACCTCCAATAATAATATACATACGCTTCCTTCTCTCTTTTTTTCTTGTTTAATCGTTCTTCCGCTAAAGGCGTGGTCTTCTTCCGGGGCATCTGGCTGGTGGACTGTTCCTACAATCAGTTTATGCTACTTCTGGGCAACTATAGCGTCAAAGAACATTTGAGCGCCTACCTTTGTCGGGCTTATTGTCTCCAGGCCAAGTTCATGGTAAATTTCCTCTCGAATAGGGTCGTAGATACGGCACATGACCTTTTTTACTCTGAAGATTTCTTTTGCAATTTGACTTGACATGATATTACGGTTGTCGCCATTGGTGACCGCTACAAACGCATCGGCTTCTTTGATCCCGGCTCGTACCAATACTTCTTCATCAACACCATTGCCCAAAATGGTTTCACCGCCAAAATCAGGACTTAAGCGCTGGAACGCGTCGCTAGTATAGTCGATAATAGATACTGTATGCCCTGCAAGATCCAACATGGTCGCCAATGTCGAACCAACACGGCCACATCCAAGGATCACAATTTTCACGATGTGCCTCCTGTAAATCAAAGAGGAGATTAGCTCCTACGTTGTATTCAGTAGTATTGTATCATACGGGCTATATACGTTTACATTCGTGTTTCATCATGGTAGGAGCATCCATCTCGGTCGCTCTGAAAATTAGGAGTTATTTTCATGTCGCACCGCTATCTACTTCGTTCGATCCCTAATGAGCAACAGCATCAATGGGATGCGTTTGTCTCAGCTAGCCCCTCCGGACACCTGCTACAGAGTTGGGGTTGGGGAGAACTTAAAGCAATTGCGGGCTGGCATCCACTTCGTCTCGCGCTTTGGGATACGCAACGAGAGCAAATAATAGCAGCCGCACAAGTTCTCCGTCGTACTCCTGCTCATCTTCCTCTGGCGTTTGGGCATCTTGCCTATATTCCGAGAGGGCCAATACTTGAATGGTCAAATTCTGATGATTCTAACCTTGTTCAGACTTTTTTCTCGCAGTTACACTTGAATTTGTGCAAACAAGGCGCGCTTGCTCTTCAGGTGGAGTTAGCACACGAGGTTGAGAATCAAGAGGGCCACATGCTTGTCCGCAGTCTGGATGCGTTGCACTTTCAACAGGTATTGGCTATACAGCCAGAACGCACGATCCTGCTCGATCTTACACCCGGCGAGGATATTTTGCTTGCCAACATGAAAGAGAAATGGCGTTATAATATTCGTCTTGCAGGACGTAAAGGCGTGCAGGTGCGTCTAGCCGATACAGTTGAAGATGTACATAACTGGTATAGCCTGTTACAAACAACCAGTACCCGTGACCGCTTTGGCATCCATACTCTGAAGTATTATCTGCGGGCATGGCAAATCTTTGCCCCTTGCAAGCAAGCCCAATTATTTCTGGCGGAGTACAATAGGCAGCTCTTAGCAGGCATCTTTGTAGGATTGATGGCTAAGCAGGCTATCTACCTCTACGGAGCCTCGAGTAATGAACAGCGCCAACTAATGCCTAACTATTTATTACAATGGGAGGCTATTCGTTGGGCTAAACAAGCAGGTGCGACTTCTTATGACTTCTGGGGTATCCCTGAAACGGATGAACAGAGTGAGGCAATGGCAGGCGTCTACCGCTTTAAGAGTGGATGGGGTGGTAGAATTGTGCGCTTCCTCGGTAACTATGAATACATCTATCATCCTCTTACTATGCATCTTTTGAGAAAAGTGTTCTTGCGCCATCAATCCTCGATTTAACTTATTACCTCATCCCCACCAGCGTTCTTAGATAGAGCAAGCCGCAGAATTGTTCCTCCTGAATCTCCTGTTGCATCTGCAAAAAAATATCCTCAAACTCAGTTGACGTCGTTACTCCTGCCTCCAACAAAAAGCTACGCACCTGCTCGCCAGAAATACCCACCTGCGTCACAAATGCCTCGTTTCCTTTTGATCCTGTTGAGATATCGATGGCGTAAGCCTTACTTTGTGTAATTCGATACCCGGCATCGTTGAGCCATTTATTCATGCGTGCGGTTATTCCCAACGAGTTACCATGGGAAATCGCATGATCCCTCGCCTGCAATCCTCGCTGCACTAACGAGCAAAGATGCTGGCAAGCCAGACTCGTTGTAATAGGCAATTCTGCCTCGGTCCAAACCAATAGCCCACCTGGTCGGCAAATCCGTGCTAGCGACTGCATCAGCGGAGGAAACTGCTCTAGTGTGACATCTCCTGCTAGAAAATGTAGATGGATGAAATCAAACGATGCAGATGAAAAAACCTTTTCGTCAAGTTGATGAATATCTTGCACAAAAACAATCACATTGCTCAACCCTCTTACCAGGGTTTGAGCCTGCTCTACAACAGATGCATTCGGATCAATTCCAGTGATATGTACTAATGGATATCTCGATGCCATCTCATGTATCAACCCACCGATACACCAGCCTATTTCCAGCACACGACTACCCCACGAAGGTTCAAGCAATGGAGGCAGAATACCACCCATCAAATCGCTCAAGTGCTTATGTTGTTGTATCAACCCCTGGGCCTCTACAGCCTCTCCTTCTGTCATGTAAGGACCGGAGCCTTCAGGCGATTGCTCTTGTTCCCCTTCGTATTGAGCCATATACTTATTCCTTATATCTGTCAAAAGTAGTAACTATTCAGCAAGGGGTTACAAGGGGCCTGCAAGGCCCCTTGGTGGGGTGCGGGGCCGCGCATCTGGGAGATGCAAAAGCGAATCCCGCTCTTCTCTCTCACCCGCCTCCAGCGGCGGCGGGTGAGAGAGAAGAACGATCTGAATAATTATCAAAAGTATGCCAATAGCAAGATTATAACAGATGTAATATGTCATTATCAATAATAACAAATAAAAATGTGATCTTTACATAAAAATACCTATAAAATACACTATGCCTATGGTGAAAGAAAGCGAAACTTCAAATACACGTGACTTTGTCACAACAAGCGAGGCAGCAGAAGCCCTCGGCGTATCTTACTATACGGTATACGAATACATTAGAGAGAAGCGCCTGGTCGCTGAAATGGTGGGTGGCATCTATATGATACCGAAGAAAGCAGTTCAAGAGTTTAGGGCAAAACCAACCGGCCGAACTCGTACCCGACCCCCACTCTGGCGAAAATATCGTGCAGGCGCTAGTGTTCGTGGAATGGACATTCGTGTACGCTTACGCCCTGGTCAGCAGGAACGTTTAATCGAGAAACTCAAAACTATTCTCGAGGCTCAACGCTACCTTTTCCCTGGCACAATGCAACGCTACGTATTTGAAGAGGACGCAGAGCCAAAGTATTTCATCATTACCCTCATCTGGAAAGATACCGAAATGCCGGATGAGTCTGTCATACAACAAGACCTCCAGCCTCTACAAACAGAGCTGGCTGATGTACTGGACTGGGACACAGTACAATATACTACCAAACAAGCGATCATCCACACATAACCTTCTGTAGGGGAGCGATTATTCACCTTAACAAATTCATCGGGACAGCCGTAGGGGCCGATTTATCGGCCCTCGCTGGATTTCCCGCTATCCAGATGAAAAAGTGAAACAGCATTATCGCGCCCAATGGGAGGTAACGCGAAACTTGAGGAACCCAGGTAAGAATGCAGATTGACATGCCTCCCGGTGCTAGGTACGCTATCCCCAGAACAAGCAAAGAGAGGTCAAACAGCCATTCGAACACAATCAGAAGATACCAGCCCTGAAATGGAGAGAGTACAGATCGAATTGATTCGCAAAGCGTCCCCCGCTAAAATATTCGGTCTCGTAAGGTCTATGAGCCAAACTATGATACAAGCTTCCCGAGAAAATATTCGAAAATTACATCCCGATGCAAACCAAGAAGAGCTTACCATGATCTTCGTCGAACTTTGTTATGGTAAGGAACTTGCTAATCTTGTCCGGACGCAGATGGAGAGACGTAGAAGTGAATAATACTCCAGACATTCAGGCTGCTATCACGCCTATTGTCGAAGTGTTGGAGCAACTTGGAGTTCCTTATCCTATACCTACCTCCCAGGTAAAAACGCCAGCAAACTATTCGCAGCCGGATTTGCTAATAACAACACGACCTGCGCCGCGAACGTAATCACAATCACCGCCGCAGTGGTCAGGGCAATCGACGAACTCAAGCCCATGGGCGTCGACAAATGGTCTTCTTTGAGTGGCGCATCAAAGTACATTGCCTTCACGATACGCCCGTAATAGACAAGCGAGACCACTGTGTTAATCAAAGCAATCACTACCAGCCAGGTGAGTCCCTGACCCCAGACAGCCGTGAAGATAAAGAGCTTACTCACAAAGCCTGCCGTCGGTGGAATACCCCCTAGCGAAAGCAAACACAACGCCGTCCCCGCGCTCAACAGAGGCGCCCGCTTTGCCAGTCCGCGAAAGTCCTCGATCTTCTCTCCGCCCGTCGCGTTTGCCAGGGCGATAATACCAGCAAAAGCTCCCAGGTTTGTGATCACGTAGACCAGAATGAAAAAGAGTACTGCCGAGCTGGCATCTGAGTTCTTTCCTGAAACACTGGCCGCGAATCCCATGATGATATATCCTGCCTGAGCAATACTGGAATACGCCATCATACGCTTCACATTCGTTTGCACTGCTGCTACAAAATTCCCCAACGTCATCGTCAGTACAGCAATGATTGAGATGATCGTAATCAAAGACGTGAGATTGACCTGTCCAAGCCCACCGGTTATAAAGACACGGAGCATTGCGGCAAAACCTGCTGCCTTTGAACCGACCGAGAAGAAAGCCGTTGCTGGAGTGGGTGCTCCCTCGTAAATATCGGGTGCCCACATGTGGAACGGTACAGCTGAAATCTTGAAGCCGAACCCTGCTAGAATGAGCACACTGGCAATAAGCACGAGTACATTACCATTCTGTACACCATTTTTAATCGAGGTGGCAATACCCGTCAGATCTGTTGTTCCCGTCAGCCCATAGAGCAAGGCGAAACCATAGAGCAGGATGGCCGAAGACATCGAGCCTAGCAGTACAAACTTGACTGCAGCCTCCGCTGAACGCTCGCCAGTACGCAACAACCCCGCCATCACATACAGCGGAATACTGGCAAGTTCAAATGAGATATATATGGAGAGCAGTTCGCTCGTGCTCGCCATAAACATCATACCTGTCACAGAGAAGAGCATCAGCGTGTAGAACTCACCATCAGCCTTGACGTATTTCCCAACGTAGCTGTACGACGACAGTATCATTACGGCAGCGATGATCAGGAAGATAATTTCGAAGAAAATAGCGTATTGATCGACGACGAACATACCGAAGAATGCTTTATTACTTGGCAAGGTATGATTAGCGACCAGCGGGCCAACCAGAAAAGCCTGTGAGATGGCAAATCCCATAGGTATGATTAGTCCAATGAGAGCGACTGTCACCGTCACGATGCGCCTTTTGACAAATAGGTCAACCACCAACACTGCCAGCGCAAGCAGTGTAAGACTCAATTCTGGCGCGATCAGATAGAGATCATATAGTTCAAACATAAATTGTACCTACTCCTTACAGCTTGCCTGACCGTAGGTAGCGCGTAGCAGCGTTGGCAAGCTGGATAAGAGACATTCAAACTCCTTGCAGCTTGCCTCGCTTCGCTCGCCCCTCGATAAATCGAGGGTCTACTCTAGAGTGTCGATAAATCGACACGTTGGCGTTGGCAAGCTGGATAAGAGACATTCAAACCTCTAACGTATTATTCCTACCGAGCTGACTCCGTGCAATAACGACGCCAGAGCTGGAGTAATGACATCAATCAGGAAATTCGGGAAGACACCGACAAAAACGATCACGACTGCAAGCGTAATCAATGGTAGTGCTTCGCGCCAGTTAGCATCTGGTAGCCTGTTCCACTTCGTGTTAAACGGCCCATAGAAAACCCGCTTGAGCATCCAGAGTATATAGGCAGCTGTAAGGATCATTGTGAAGACTGAGACGATCGTTACTACATTCCAGACCTGGTAGCTACTGGTAAACGTGATGTATTCTGCCACAAATCCTGCTAACCCGGGTAGACCAAGCGAAGCCAGACCGGCGAACGTAAAGAGGGTTGCCAGCAACGGCATTGTCTTTGCAACACCACCAAAGACGGCGATTTCGCGGGTGTGCGCATGATCATAGATCACACCAACACAGAAGAACAGCATCCCGGTAATGATGCCATGGCTGAACATTTGCACGGTCGCTCCAGTCAATGCTGCCATACCGAATGGGCTCACCTGGTTACTGCTAGTAAGGGTGCCCGCTGCCGCCGCTACGCCTAGCAATACAATACCCATATGGCTCACACTCGAGTAGGCTATGAGCTTCTTCATATCCGTCTGTACCAGGCAGATAGCCGCGCCGTAAATGATATTGATAGCCGCAAGCACAGCTAACCAGCCAGCAAACTCATGTATGCCTCCTGGCAAAAGTGTCAGGCAGACGCGAATCAGTCCATAAGCGCCCATCTTGAGTAATATTCCCGCTAGGATTACACTCACCTCGGTTGGGGCATCTGTATGAGCATCAGGCAGCCAGGTATGGAACGGAAACATAGGTATCTTGACGGCAAACGCCAGGTAAATCAACAGAAAGATCAGCAGTTGCAGGCTTATAGTCACGCCAATCAGCGGAATTGTTAGGGTCCCGGTCAGGAAATGCATCGAGAAATATTGCATACTTGCCGTTGACCCACCGGACTTGAAATAAAGAATCAGAATTCCGGCAAGCATAAAGACACTACCAAAGAAAGTGTAGAGCAGGAATTTCCAGGCTGAGTAAATACGTCCTGGCATCCCATGCTTTATAACATCGCTGCCCCAGATGCCAATCAGCAGGAACATCGGGGCCAGCTCAACTTCCCAGAACAAGAAGAAGAGCAGCAGGTCAAGTGACATGAAAACGCCCATCACGCCTGTTTCCAGCAGCAGCAGCAGGGCCATATATTCTTTGACTCTTGGCTTCTCCCAGCCGCCGATGATTGCCAGTAAAGTTAACAGGGCATTCAAAATGACCATTGGCAAGCTCAAGCCGTCCACGCCCAGGAAGTAATTAATGCGGAAAGTGAAACTGTCTGTCGTGAAGTTAATCCATGGCAAGTTTATTGGATATTGCGGACTATTGAGGTTTCCGAAATTGTAGCCGTTGAGCGCGATCTGGAAAAATAGAACCATCGAGAGCACAAAGGTGGCAGCAGCAAATATCAGCGCCAACCAGCGTGCGAATCGTGCAGGGGTCACCATCGCTGCCAGTGCGCCGATCACTGGCAGCAGGAGTATCCACGTAAGAGGACTCGTAAATATCATCTGTTTTTCCTCACTTCACAAACGTGACCAGCGCGAAAACAAGTATTGCCAGCACCGCAACACCACCAAAGAAGCCAATCATGTAAGCCTGCACTCTGCCCGTCTCAACGTGACGTACATCGCGACCAATCGTTGTTACCAGGCGAGCTACACCGTTGACCACCCCATCAATGACGTAGGTATCGAAGGCCTGGTCGATATGGGCAAAACCAAGCACGACATAACGAATCAGCCAGTTGTAGAAATCGTCAATATAGTACTTGTGCAGTAGAACACGATGCGCCGTGCGCAAAAATGCGCGATTCTGTACGAAATCGTGAATGCGTGCAAGCTCAATCCTTGCATAGAGCGCGTACGCCCAGATGAACCCTACTAAGGCAACTACGATGCCAACCCAGGTCTTCCAGTCGCTCAGGACTTCGTTAACGGTCAGGTCGTGAGCACCCGGCTGTACATAGCTATAGAAATTGAACCAGTCGCCAGCAAATATCGCGGGAATAGCTAGCAGGATGAGCGGAATAGTCATCGTTAGAGGCGATTCATGTGGATCTTTTACCTCTTCTTCTCCTGGCTCCCTTTCAACAAGATAGGTCTTGTCTGGATTTCCTTCTTCCACTCCTGCAATACGATAAATTTTGCCGCGATACGTCCCACCCCAGAGACCACCAAATGCACCGTCTTTGCCGCCGAAAGCCAGAAGGAAAGCTCGAAACATATAAAAGCTAGTCAAACCAGCTGTAATCAGTGTGATGGCATAAAGTGCATAATTTCCGGTATCGAAGGCCACAGCTATGATATTATCCTTGCTGAAAAAGCTATCGAAGAAAGGGAAGCTCCCTATTGACAGAGTACCAATTAACCAGGCAATAGCTGTAATAGGCATTTTGGGACCCAGGCCTCCCATCAGGCGCATATCCTGTACCTCCCTATGCGTCGCATGGTGCAGGGCATACAACACACTGCCAGCGCAGAGGAAGAGTAAAGCTTTGAAGAAAGCGTGTGTGAAGAGGTGGAACATGCCAAGACCAGGCCCATAAGCAGTGCCTGCTGCAACGCCCAATCCGACGAACATATAGCCCAGTTGGCTGATAGTTGAGAAAGCCAGTACCCGCTTAAGGTCGGTCTGTACCAGGGCAATTGACGCAGCAAAAATAGCCGAAATTCCGCCAATCCAGGCAACAACCTGGAAAGCAAGTGGATCTGCAGCTGCAAATATGAACCAGGTACGACCAATCATATAGACGCCTGCTGCGACCATCGTTGCTGCGTGGATGAGTGCGCTCACAGGTGTGGGACCTTCCATGGCTGGTGGCAACCACACATGTAAAGGTACCTGTGCAGATTTGCCTATCGCGCCGCAGAAAATCAGGATCATGGCGACTGTGAGCACTGCCTTGTCCATATGCGTGACAGCGGACGGCAATTGGCTAAAGTTGAATGTTCCTGTATTGACAAACAAAATCATGATGCCAATGATAAAGCCAACGTCTCCTACACGGTTCGTGACAAAGGCTTCGACCGATGCGCTTGCTGGAGAGAGGCGGTCCTCGGCGGGCTTGGCTCGCTTGTTGAACCAGAAACCGATGAGCAGGTACGAACTAAGACCTACTAGCTCCCAACCGATGAAGATCACCAGGAAATTTGATGCAAAGACAATCATAAGCATGGAAAAAGCGAAGAGCGAAAGATATGCGAAGAAGCGAGCGTACCCCGCTGATCTTTCCATATAACCCTGCGAATAGAACTGTACCAGCAGTGTGACGGTGGTGACCACAACCAACATGACAATCGCCAGGTTATCCAGGTGAAAGGCTAGGACATAACTTCCCAGACCAAAGCAGTTATTTGTGGTGTCGATATTCTGGCACCATCCATAGGATATCTGTGTCAGGGAGATACCCTGTGCTGGCAACATTGGGGCTATAGAAATCAACCCTGCGGTATTGAGCAACAATATCCATGAGTAGATACATGCCAGGCCCATGATTACAACACTGAGATAGCCACTCACCCGAGCGCCCATTGTCAACTTTGGAACCTTGGGATCTTCAATGTCTTCAAAGACAAGGTCTTCACCATGAGGCCCTTTCTCATGCATCAGCTCGATATCGCTGTGGGATTCATCGTGCCCATTATGCCCTGCATGGGCCTCTGCTTCACGTTCTGCAACAGCTGCTACACGTCCACGTGTAGCAAGATCCCACATGCGTGTGCCGAAAATAATCACCGCAAATGCGAAAAGCGGTGAGAGCAAAATGAGCCAGGAATATTCATACAATGCCATGGAATCACCACTTCATCATATTTATTTCGCTAACGTCGACCGTGTTGCGTTTGCGATAGATCGAGATAATCATTGCCAGCGCGACCGCCGCTTCTGCTGCTGCAACGGTGATAATAAAAATGGCGAAGATCTGCCCTGTCAAGTAGGTGGACCAGGGCTTGACCGTGTTATAGAAAGCGAAGCCAACCATTGTTACGTTGACAGCGTTGAGCATAATTTCTATGCCCATCAATACAGCGACGGCATTGAGTTTAGTCAGGGCGCCATAGAGACCGATACAGAAAAGTAGAGCGCCTAGTACCAGGAAATGGTTTAGACTCAGACCCATCTTAGTTAGTCCTCTCTGCCAATGACTATTGCACCTATGATCGCTACGAGCAGTACAAGAGTGGCAATTTCAAAAGGGAGCACGTAGCTATAACATGTAGGACTGTATAATAATTGGCCGATGTAGGCGACGTTGTTCGGTGGCAATGGACAGGCGGCGTTTTGCGGACCATAGCCAGCTCCTCCGGCATGGGCTGTAGAGTAAGGGCCGATTGTTACTGCGAAAATGATGCCTGCGCCGACCAGCGTGCTTATGATCGCTCCTAACCACCACCATTTGTTGATTGGATTGCTATTCGTGCGCAAATTATCAGTGCGCGTGAGCATTAACGCGAACAGTATAAGGATGGTAACCGCTCCTGCGTAGATTAAAATCTGCACAATAGCGATAAATTCAGCATTTAGCAGGAGATAAATACCGGCAGCCATCGCAAACACAACAACCAGGGCTAACGCGCTGTGGACTATGTTGCGCAATCCCACTACGAGCAGTGCGGAACCCACGAGGATTATGGCGATAATCCAAAATAGAAGGGTAGCTAAATCCATAAAAAACACCTCTTAATAGAGAATAACAGGGTTCTTTGGAGCAGCAGCAAATAAATATGGAACCGGTGTCTCTACAAACTCCTTCTCCCAATTTCATCCTGAAGACGGACCGAGAGCCTCAACCTTCGTCTAATCTAAATATCCTATGGTATTGTATCATCCTCTTGCTTATATAGCACGTGTAGAGAATATGTACCCTTGTGAGATTGTAGCAAAACGTGTAACCGGTGACAAGAGTACAACTATGCTATAATCTGTGTCAGGCATCCAGGTAACCATATCTTGAGCTAGAAAGCATTGAAAAACAATGAGCATCTCTGAAGCAGCATCACGTCGCAATCCCTCAGGCGATCTCAGCTGTCCTCGATGCGGCACGCCATTACACCCACAAGCAACTTTCTGCAGTTCCTGCGGTGAACGTCTCGATAAGCAGAAAACTCCTTCCTCACCCTTACAAAAAGAGCAAGATATTACTACTCGTTATCGTATTACATCGCTTGTGCGCAGGCGCCCGTATGTTAACCTCTACTTTGCCGTTGACAATCAACAATCTCGCCAGGGTCAGCAACGGATTGTAGCTATTCGCGATATCGACATTAACTCGCTAAATGACGAAGCTCGTGTTCAGGCTTGCAGACTGGTCCAGCAGGAGTATGACTCACTTCGTCTTTGGCAAATCCCGTATGTCCTGCCTATGGTTGATTTGCGGTTCTTCCACGGACATCTCTTTGTAATCTCTGGCTATCCTTTCGCTGCTTCGAGCTTGAGTTCAACTGGCAAATCCGAGAATCCTAAAGTATCGCCTGGCAATATGCATCGCCTGTACACCCTGCAGGATTTTCTACAGAGCGGCCAGGGGTTGCCTACGGAACAGCAAGCGCTGAAGTGGGTTGGATATCTCTGTCGGGCCTTGGACGGACTGCATAGTCATCAAATAATCATCGGCGAGCTTGATCCGTATACCATTATTTTCAATGAGAATAGTGACAATGCTGAACCTGCATTAATGATTTCATGGTTGTCTCCACAGCTGCAAAGACTACTCCGTTCGTCCGAGGCATCAACGAGATTCTGGTCCTACTTCTGTGCTCCTGAAGCATTACAAGGAAAAGCTGAAGCCCGCTCGGATATCTATAGCCTGGGTGCAGTCCTCTACCTCCTGCTTACTGGATCACTACCCAGCGAAAAAGTCTTGCGTACTAGAGGGAGGCTACGTTCACCTCATGAACTCAATAGTCGTGTAAGCGGACAAGTGAGCGACTGTGTGATGCAGGCACTTGCCACCGAGCCATCGAATCGTTTTCAGAATGCCCTGGAGATGTCAGAGGCTCTATTCAATCCACGATATAGCCGTCTACAAACGCTTAAGCTCAATCGCCGTGATGCTGAAGTACCAGCTCCAACTGTTGTTACCGATGACGATGATGAGACTATACATATTGATCCGCTTTCTCTGCAGCACCTTAAGCGCTGGCAAACTTCTCGTCCGCAAGCTACTACATCAAGCCAGATCCCGCGTCGACCACTCATACCACGTCCACCATCACAACCCGAGGAGATCGAAGCAATTCAAGCTGAGTGGCAACAACAACCAGTCACTTCTCTCGAGGAAGCACCAACAATTGTTACTTCGGCTGTTAAAGCTACCAAAGAAACTGTAGACACTGCTTCTCAAAACGAGTTTGCAACCACTTGGTTTAAGCGATTACAACGCTTTATTCTGGGTCAACAGCAGCATACAATGACAGCGGCTGCCATTATTGAATCGCCTCTGAGTGTACAACCAAACCGGGTTTTTACTCTCCGCATCCATGTCATGGGAAGAGACGAGCCAGCCATCCCCCTGGATGTTAAAGCGGTAGATCGATCTCCTGGGCTTAGTAGATTTGTAAATGGTAATAAATTATCCATTGAAGTGCGCACCGTGCTCAACCAGAATTATACATATGTTGTGCAGCAGGCACCTGCTACTATTCCTGCGGCAGGGTATGTGACTGAGATCACTATCCCCATAAAGCCCCTCTCTAGCTTGCCGAGCGGGATGCGAGAACGTTTGCTCATATCTTTCCTGGATAAGCAGCGCCAGCCTCTCTACGAAAAACCATTTGTAGTGGAAGTGTTCGTGTCTCACCATGTAAAACGCGGCCATGAAGGTCATCACGTGCTAACAATCCCCAGGTAAATGTTGTTACCTGTCAGCCACGTAGGTATATTTTCCTATACAAACTGGTTTTTTTTGTAAACACGACTTTCTGGTTTAATATATAGAAGTTAAACTACCTTTAAAGCGATTCTTTCCAAAACTTCGCGGGGGGAAAATGGCAACCTTATATGACAAGCCTGCACAAGTTCAACCCACAGAATTACCTGATGCATTTGGTAAGTTACCTTCGGAAGAGTATACCGTCAAGGCTATGCCGAAGGTTGCAGGACCACTCGGCTTAACAGCTACATTCGTACTGATCATCTTTTTATTACCAACACTCCTACAGCTATTCAGGCGGGTGCTGGTACTTTCACTTTCTGGATAGTTGGTGGAATCACTTTTTCCATCCCATGTGCCATCGCCACCGCCCAGCTTGGTCACATGTTTCCCCACGAAGGCTCACTCTACAATTGGACACACAGGGCATTTGGAGGATACTGGAGCTTCTTCGTGTCTTTCTGCGCCTGGTTCCCATGTATCCTTTTGATGATCGTTGCAGCTGATGCTGTCGTTGGCTACCTGCAAGGCTTGAATCCAAATTGGCTTACTCAACCCTGGCAGCAGGGGCTTGTGCTGATGCTGATCGTTGCTTTCTCTGGCTTTATAGCCACCCGGCGTTTTGCTACTACGCTGAATTTGGTCAAGGTGGTTCTAGGAATCGCATTTCTAGCAGTCTTCATGACAGGGTTTGCAGGCGTGGTATGGCTTCTTAAGGGCCATCCTATCGCAGCCAGTTTTAAAACTCCTGCTGATTGGGGCTTCGCCTGGAACCCAAATGGGTACTATACATTGGCGTTGTTTGCTTTCATCGTACAGGCCTTCCTCGGTATCGAAGTCCCTCTCAATATGGGCGGGGAGATGACTGGGCGCAAACCAGTCACACGGCATTTGTTTTGGGGAGCCATGCTCGTGCTCGTCGGCTACCTCGTAACTTCTTTTGGCCTACTGGTAGTGAATCCAAATGTGCCAAACGGAAGCTTTTACGTCAGCAACCCTTACGCTATGGTCTATGCTGTAAAAACCGCTCTGGGGCCAGTCGCCGGTAATGTTATCGCCGTACTCATCATGTGCAACTTTGTCGTGACTCCGGCAATCTACAGCTACGCATATGCGCGTCTTCTCCTCGTAGGGGGTATTGACCAGCGTCTACCTATGAGAATGGCTCGGCTCAACAAAAACCGCGTTCCCGCAAATGCGATTATCTTCCAAACAATCGTGGCGATGGTCTTTACTGCGATCCTCTTTATCGTGATCCCTACTTTTGGCGGCGTTTTCAATGCGGTAGCCCTCAACCAGGAAGTTTACAATGTCGTTATCTCAGCTTCGACATTGGTCTGGGCAATTTCAACAGCTTTCCTCTTCATTAACCTCGTTAAATTCTATTTTGATGACCGGAAAACGTTCCGTAAACATCTGATCTTTCCAATGCCAGTAATATGGATAAGCATCCTATTTGGCATCACCACCTGCGCCATCAGCATCATTGGTGCCCTGCTCTTTAGCTTGATTCCCCAGCTAATCAGCAATAACGTCTGGTGGTTGATTGTTGGAGGTATCGCTGTCGTCTGTCTCGTTGTTGCCGCCCTTGGAGGCATGATTGCAAGCAGTGAAGCCGACTGGCAAAAATTGCACGAGTAATCAATTCTTTTGCAGGTGATTAATCCACTCAAAAACTATTGCAGCCTATGATACTCTATGGGAGAAGGAGACTGAGTGGATAATATCACCATGAAACGAACATTCTTATGGATTTTGCCCAACACGACTTGTACGAGTGCCCTCCTATCCTTGCCTCATGCCTCATCGCAGTGGCCACAATACAGCCAATGAAAGCAATTCTGACAGCGTTAGTGAATGCAAGCGATCGTCCTTCGTGGAGAGTATCCCAGGTAGAAGCAGACAACGATGGAATTGCAATTCTTAATGAGGGTTTCTGGCCAAAACCCGCCCACACATCTAGACCTGGACGATCAGCCATGCTACACTTGGCGAGAAAGTGATTCAGAAAACGTCTGAACTCATCATTGCAAGAGATTTCGCGCTGATGTTGAAAGACTCGGTGTCCACTCCATCGAGGAGTGGACACAAGGAGGAAACGATGTCCACCGAGCAAGTACAATGGGCTGCCCAGATTCGCGAGATTCCACCCGTCTTTCGCAGAGCACTCCATCTCAGTGATGACCCTGCCATCCGACATCGTCCCGCAGCAGGCGAATGGTCAGCGGTAGAAGTGGTAGGCCACATGATCGATAAAATGCGGATCTGGACCAGTCGAGTGGAGCGTCTCATGGTCGAGGAGCGGCCTACATTGCCAGCGTACGATCAAGACGCATTGGTACGTGAACACGACTACGAGCATGCCGATCCAGACGAGTTATTTGAGCAATTGAGGCAGGAGTGTGAACGCTTTGCTACGCTCGTCGAGGGCACTTCTATCTCCGCTCTGCAGCGAGAGGGGGTGCATGAAGAAGTTGGTCCAATGACGCTGCGTCGGTGTATTGAGTTGCCTCTTGAGTCAGCCACGGAGCACCTTGAGCAGCTATGCGCCGCACAGACACTCGTGTAGAACCACTGGACCGGGTTATCCACTTCTACCTGTGTAAAATGTCGAGTGGCTAGAGTTTCTGATTATACTTTTTTAATAACATCCAGAACACGCTTCTTGTATACTTGCTCCGGTACTTTTTTGTATGAACTGAAGCTATGTAGGAAGTTGGGAGAAAGCCTAAGGACCCACAAACCGTACTCATCGTCGCGTCAATCCTATACGTTCTACTTCCTGGAGAGGCTACAGATGAGTCATAAAACGGTAGAGAAGTCATGTAAATGAGACGATGATTTGTGAGACGAGAAAATAAGACACCTGCGCATCGCTTGTTGCATATGTGTCGAGTGTAGGAGATGGTGTCTCAACAAATGGCCGTTTGTTGAGACATACTGTTCAGCTTTTTCAAACGGTCACTCCTCTTCTCACAGGCCCCTCTTGACGAATCTCAATACTCTTCTCATAATCAGAATCTCAAAAGGTCAGGCGATTGACAGGAAACGTGAGACAAATGGAGAACAGCATGAAAATCAGATCTCTGTTCGCGTCTCAAAACAGGAGCTACATAAGGCCTTACAAGTTGATGCGCTCAGAGAATCCTAAAATTTACACCCAAGTGGATCAAATTATGAAGGAGACGGAGGGCGACGGTAAATGTAATTCTCCTAAGAGGATGGCGTTACTGGTTATTCCTGTCAGGACTGTTATTGACCGGGGTAATTTTGCATGCATAGTCTGCCATCGGTTACTGCCTGGCCAATTATCATCATTTCTATAGCGGAGGGCATAGTCACTTCTATTGCGCGATCCTCACTGGACGGACTGCTGGCTGATGTCATACCGGAAGATACTCGCGGCAAAGCACAGGCGAACTATAACAGCAGCGGGCTTGATTGGGAATTTGATCGGCGCTACAGCAGCGGGTTTACTCTATGGATATTCAACTGGATTGCCTTTTTTGATTGAAGGGCTGATCTGTATTGTGGCTAGCCTGGTTTTATTGTTGCCAGGAATAGCTCGAATGTTTCTTGCTGTCCGACGAAATGCGCAGGGTGGGCGTGTAGAGGTAGAGTTGATTGAAGAGAGAATACATACTTGAAGATGACTCACCTCGAGTTTGAAATTAAGATTTCATGTCAACAGGATAGGGTACAATTGTTCTGAAATCTATTTGTTGTGTACAAACGTGTTTGATATTAGGAAAGCCCACAGAGAGCCGATGAATCGGCACCTACGGATGTCAAGGTTATTTTATTCAGGGGAGCAAGATCTTATGAAATTTAAACAATTGGGTCGAAGCGGTCTATTGGTCTCAGACCTGAGTTTAGGGACAATGATCTTTGGCGAGCAGAGTGAACGTGGTACTGAGGCTGCCGAAGCTGAACGCATGATCCACCATTATCTGGATGCTGGTGGCAATAGTCTGGATACGGCTGATGTCTATGCAGGCGGACGTTCTGAAGAGATCGTTGGTCAAGCCATTAAGGGGAAGCGCGATCAAATTGTGGTGGCGACCAAGGTACGTTTTGCGTCCGGCGAAGAAATAAATGATCGAGGCCTTTCCCGGCGCCATATTCTGCACGCCGTGCATACAAGCTTGCGACGCTTGCAGACCGATTACATTGATCTTTATTATATGCACGGTTGGGATTCTCTCACACCATTGGAGGAGTCGCTCAGAACGTTTGATGATCTGGTCACTGCTGGCAAGGTGCGTTATATTGGCGTCTCCAATTTCAAAGCATGGCAGGTCATGAAAGCACTTGCCCTCTCTGAGAGCAATGGGTGGGTCCGTTTCGTGGCTGGGCAGTACCAGTACAGTTTGGTGACTCGGGAGATTGAATACGAGTTTAACGATCTCTGTCCGAGCGAAGGGGTGGGTATGATGCCCTGGGGTCCACTGGGTGGCGGAATATTATCTGGCAAGTATCACCGCAACCAACCTCCTCAGAGCCCAACTGAGGGACGCATTGCGACAACCCGCGCTGAGCACGAAGAAGCATGGCAACGTCGCAATACCGAGCGCAATTGGCAGATCGTTGATGCAGTGCGGCAGATCGCCGACGAGCGTAGTGCAACTTCCTCTCAGATAGCACTCGCATGGTTGCGCGCCCGACCCATGGTCACTAGTGTCATCCTGGGGGCTCGTTCCCTCTCACAATTGGAAGAGAATGTAAGAGCAGCAGGCATAGAACTGACGGCTGAAGAGCGAACCGGACTTGATCGTGCCAGTGCTTTACCAGATCTCTATCCTTATCGTCTCATCGAACAGGGGAGGCGAACTGTTTAGCTTAAACCTTTCCTGGTGAGCTTTGCAAAAGATTATTTCAACAGGCTTGACCATTTTCTGCGACAGTTGGAGATGGCTGGTAGGACTCCTTCATGATAGAGTTGGCGAATTGTCGCAAGTCAGGTGACCGAAGCTTGTTGAGCGGAAGCAAACAGCTTGGTGAAGTGAGAGGTTGGTTTAGTTGCATAGTTTGTCTCTACCATCCACTCACAAGCACGAAGAACATTCTTGTGTGGACATGAGCGAATCTCCTTTCCCTTGCTCATAGAGAGGCATCACACATTCTGCCTCTGCGCTGCTATTCTTTCCGGCGTTGCCAAAATCGGTAGTGCGTGGCAGGACATCTGGTTCTTTGAGTCGCTTGCATACCTCGGTGCTTTGCTGTGCAGAGAAGCGACTCATAGCAACCTTGCACCCCAAAGGCATAGAAGACACTCTCATGCTCGATGTGCTATAACAATGTGAGGAAAAGACGAAGACACTGTCCGGAGGAGTAGCAAAATGTCCCAGACGCACGATGGCACACTGAGTGTGGCGGATATCATCCAGTATCTCGAGAACCCCTATTCCCTGTATCACCAGCTACGCGCACTGGACCCAGTGTACTGGGATGAACGGGCGAAGAGCTGGGTCTTGACGCGTTATACCGATGTCGCGGCTGCACTGCGCGACCCCCGCTATACGGTCATGGGCTTCATGAGCGATACCAGCTGGATTCCCGCTGACATGCGCCCTAAGCTGGAACCACCGCTGCGCGCGGTGTCGCGCCAGATGCTCTTCCAGGACCCGCCTGACCATACACGCCTGCGCGGGCTGGTGGCGCAGGCCTTTACACCGCGCATGATCGAATCCTTGCGCCCGGTGATCGGGCGAGTCACCAACGAGTTACTCGATCAGGCTGAGGCGAAAGGGCACATGGAGGTGATGGGAGACTTCGCCTTCCCGCTGCCCGCGATCATCATTGCCACGATGCTCGGTGTGCCACCTGAGGATCGCGAGCAGTTCAATCGCTGGTCGTCGTATTTCGGGCGCCTGCTGGATGGCGGCGATTTCAGTCTTGAAAAGGTATTCGAGGCCGTTTCCGAGGTCTCGAACTTCCTGGACTATTTCCGCACCATCATGCACGCACGGCGAGCCGCTCCCAAAGATGACCTGCTGCAGGCGATGATCAACGCGGAGGAGCAGGGCGATGCCTTGAGCGAGGAAGAGCTGCTCGGCAACTGTATCTTGCTGCTTGCCGCCGGGCATGGCACGACGATGCACCTGATCGGCAACGGGACGCTGGCCTTGTTGCGCCATCCAGAGCAGGTGCAGCTCTTGCACGAGCAACCCGTGTTGGTCTCAAACACAGTGGCGGAAGTGCTGCGATACGATAGCCCGGTGCAATTGACCTCACGCCGCGCCAAAGAAGCGCTGCAGATCGGCGGGAAACAGGTGAGCGCGGGCCAGGAGGTGATCATGCTGCTGGGCGCAGCCAATCACGACCCGGCGCAATTCAAAGACCCCGACCGGCTCCTGCTTACACGCCCGGAGAGCAGGCATCTCTCGTTCGGACTGGGCGTCCATTTCTGCTTAGGAGCTCCGCTAGCCCGCCTTGAGGGTGAAATCGCCTTCAGCGCGCTGTTCAAGCGCTTCCCACACCTGCGCCTTGAGACGGACGAGGTGGAGTGGCAGCCAAGCATGGTGTTTCGCGGGTTGAAGCAGTTGCTTGTGAGCTTCACATGAAGGTTTGTACTGTTTCTGAGTGCACATTGCTTGATAGAAAGGTCCACCCAGCTAAAGGATGTGAGAGTGTACCAGCCCTTTTTTGATTCCTTGACTGCCGCGGCAGAATCCGGCAGGCCGCTTACACCCGAGCGAAAGACATCCCGAACTCAATGTTGTTCCACACGCTCACGCCGGACAGAAACGAAGTATTCCAGGTATGAAGATACAGCTTTGACCAGGAGACCTGTCCGCTCCCTCCTACCTGATTGAGCGTGATATCAGCAAGGAGATGCGTCGCTGGTGAGGCTTCTGGAGCCGACCATTGTCCCTCGTAGGTCTCATTACGGTCTAGGTCTGTAAACGTGATCCTAAGGACGGTGTTGAACGAAATAACAGAAGCAATTGAGACAGAGGCGTTACGTCCATCATAACTGCCCTGATAGGAGCCAATGAAATCGTCAGTGCTGTGAAATTGTGCCATCGTGCCCTCCTGGTGTGCCCTGAAACAGTAGCTCATGATACAGACGCTCCTGTATCACCTTTTTTGCAGATAGATGAGGGCGTTTCGCCTGAAAATCGCATACTACTACCGTTTATGCACGAAATATGCAATTTTCATCCGCTTCCCTGTCCGACATGGACATCGCGCTTCCTAACTCATAAGGCCCCCCAGGAGTGAGCCAAGACCCGTTTGGGAGAGCGGATTTACTCAGGACGGCCCGCGTGTTGAGCAGCGAGGCCAACGATGATGGAGGCAGTATAGGTCAAGGCAACCTGCCGGGCGATGGCCGGCCATCCGTAGAGTGGAGGGCGTTGTAAGTGAAAGAAGAGGAAGATGCGGCCAAAGAAGCGCTCGATGGAGGTGCGCTTGCCCAGTTCCTCTTTGGTCCAGGTGGGTGGTAAGCAGGAGCGGTTCGCGCTGCGCGCTTGGGGTTCCAGGGGACGACGGCTGTAGCATGGAGAGTCGCGTGGATCCAGGCAATGAGACGCAGGCCCCAATAAGCGGCGTCCAGGCGGATGACGCGAGGGCGGATGGAGTAGAGGCGCACCGCCCATTCCAACAATGGTTGCGCGAAAGGGGCATCATGGACATTGGCAGGAGAAAGCAGATAGAAGACAGGTAAGCCCGAGCCGCGACAGAGCAAAGTATGCACGCGGTAGCCGCGTAAGAGTGGGCGCGGATGCTGGGCCGGGGCATGACCGACGGCAGCATCGGGGTCGGCACGGCGCCAGGCCAGGATGGGGGCACTATCGATGATGAGGTCGCGCGCCCCGATCAGCTGACGCCGCAGGGCGGTCAGCACGTTCAACACGAAGAGGGCCTCTGGCAGGGTCGCTCCGGCGGCCTGACCGCGCTTGCACTGTTGGGAGGGACTGGGAATTCGTGGCTGGCCATCACGACCCAGCGGCAAGCCACAGGCCAAGGCTAAAGCGGGCCAGGCCACTAACCAGTCATGCATGTCCTGTAATGACAGCCGCCACAGCGTGCGTAGCAGTGCGAGGAGCAGCAAGGAGTCTTCGCCATAGATGCGCGGCGCGCCTCCGGGGCCTGCCGGTAAGGGCGGCGGACATCGATGATGCGCCAGGCGCACCGCCAGCCTACAGAGCGTGAGCAGATGCAGCGTGCGCGACTTCGGTGAGCGCATCAATGTGCAGGGCTGGACCCAGCCGCGCTTGTGCGCGGTGATAGGCTGGTGGGGGAATGGGTGCCTGTTCGGTAAGAACAATCGGCATCATAAGCTGTGACCTCCGGGGCGAGGGCACTAGCCTCGTCCAAGGTCAGTTTACCCTACTTGGCCCTACGTTAAGAGAGCGGCCCTCTAGCCGCAAAGTGGATAAGCGCGGTTCAGTTTCGCTGATCGCGAGGACGCTGACACGCCAATGATCGGCACCGTTGGTTGATCGGCGGTGTTTTTGACGGGATACATTGGCCAACTCCGCCAATCACCTCCGACAGAGGCAAGGAAACAGGGATGCCTTCAGGTATGGTGACGATCACTTTACTTGCGCGCTACAAATGTGACCATCGTTTGCTCCGACGTCGCTACTGCACCGGTATAGCCTGAGTACACGCCGACATCCCTAAACCCCACCTGTCCCAGCATCACCAGCACTTCATTCCGAAAGTAGAGACTGCCTTGCAAGGTATGCTCCTCTTCTGCAATTATCTGCCCTGCTCGCCAAAGCGCCACGCGGATCTGCTGTGTCACCCGCTGTTCTAACCGGTCAAGATCGAGGAGCCGCGTGCGTAGCTCAAACTCATCTCCATTTGCTGCTCGTTTTCTTGTCCCGGTCATTGGCCACGCTTGGGGTAATTCGTGCCATCGCTCTGGTAGCCAGTAGGACCACTGGGCGGCCTCTGCGTAGGGCAGGTAATGGTTGAACACGAGCGTCCCCTCTTGTACCAGATGGAGGTAGCAACGGCGGAGCGCTTCCTCGTCCTGTTGGCGCTTGCCTCCCAGGCCAAAGGAGCCACAGATATAGATCGTCCGATAGGTGCGCGTCAGATCGAGGGCGTGCATCGCTTGCATATACAGATTGGGCACCAGCCCATCCCTTGCAGCGCGTTGGCGGCACAAGGCAAGCATATCAGGGGAGAGATCGCACCCGTCCACATCCAACCCAGCCCGAAGCAAGGGCAGCAAGAGGCGGCCCGTGCCACAGGCGAGGTCGAGGGCCGGTTGCCCATCGCGCTCAATAAACCTTTGGTAATAGGCGAGTTCCTCCCGCCTGGCCTCATTGAACTCTGCCCACCACTGGGCCACGAGGCCGTAATGCCAAGTCTGGGGTTGATCACTCATTGCATTCTCCGTTCTCCTTGTGCTGAAGAGATCGATCCACTCATCCGTTCGCGGTTGTGCGCGAGCGGACTCCAAGCATGCTTTGTCTACTTTGTTGCCTCCCTCAAAAGGGGAGCGAGATACCACTAGTTTTCGGTCCAGCTTGGTTGGGCACGATTGAATGCTACCTCTATGTGGAGTATATACCAAAAACTGTGCCGGACCTATCCACCCTGCAGCAACCAAGCTTCATCTTTAACGCATGGCCTACTTTTGACAGTTAGGAAATGCTCTCAGATAGATGTTAAATGGTGTGATGTGTACCTTGATGCACGCTCAAGAATACATCAACCGATATGCTATAATTGAAGAGCGCAGGTTAACTTGAAATGCATCTCCTGTAGTTCGCATACGTATCGTTAAGATGATGTACCAAATGCAACAGAATGTGCAGGATTCAAAAAGATGCCTTTCGTTAGGAAAAATGACTCACAGGAGGAGTCGCCTCCAATCAATGCCCGCAAGATATTTATTGGCCGTATGGGCGAACTTCTCTTTTTTGTGCAGAACATCCTGAAAGAAGAACCCACCCATAACATCATCTCTATCTCAGGACAAGGTGGAGTTGGCAAATCGACTCTGCTCACACGCTTTATTGCCGAAACCCACACTCCCAACTTTAGAGACTCCTGTCTGGCGGCCCTCGTGGACGAACGGCAGACGTCAGTTGTCAGCATCATGCAGAAATTCGCCGACCAGTTGCGCTTAGAGGGTAAGTTTCAGAAGGTACTGCACCGATATGAAGAGGCTGTACTGAAACTGAAAACTGATCAGGAGAACGGAACGCTACAAGATGCAGCTCTGGGTAGAGTACCGAACTTCGCTGGTGCTGCTGTCGAAGGTGTGCCAATCGTAGGACCACTGTTGCGAGAAGGGGTAAAAGTAACGGCTCAGTCTCTCTTAGCCAAGTATTATACGAACCTGGCACGCGGAGATGCAGAACGCTTGCTCGACCCAGTAGCAGAACTGACCAGGGTTTTCGTTGAAGAACTCAATCGCTTCGTGGATACGACCAAGGTGCTCGACTCTCGTCAAACAAAACAGCGGCGCGTGATCCTCTTTTTCGATACCTTTGAGCAGTTGGCAGATGAGGCTGCACCCTGGTTGTTAGATTATTTTCTGCAGGCCAATATCAGCAGCCATGTCGTGCTGGTCGTAGCGAGCCGGACCCCCATCGAACACTCCACTTCCGATCCAAAGCGCTGGTTACCTTACATCGATAGTGAAACGATCTACTCCATTTCCCTGAACAGCTTTACGCAAGACGAGACTTGCGACTATCTGGCAGAACGAGGTATCTTTGATCCAGAGCGTATCAATACCATCTGGCAACTTTCACGAGGCTTACCGCTTTACCTGGGCCTCTTAACCTCCAATCCACGCGGCGAAGTTGATCCCACCAAAGACGTCGTGGTCAATTTCCTGCGCTGGATACCCGAGCAAGATCAGCTCAAGAGGCAACTGGTCCTGAATGCGGCTTTGTTCTCAAGACCCTTTACTCAGGATGACCTGGAAGCTTTCAAGTACGTGTCCGAAAATGAGAGACTTTCCCTGTATTACTGGCTGATTGGACTTCCTTTTGTGCTGACTCAAGAGGCACGGTATCACTATCACGAAGTGGTACAGGAACTGTTTAGTCGCCATCTGTATCAACGATCGAAGAAGGAGTACTTTGCTACCCGAAGAGCCTTAGTCGACTACTACCAGCAGGTGCTCGAGGACATCCAGCAGGAAGGGGACAAAGAGAAAGAAGACACCCTTGAGTGGCTGGAATTGGTGCTCGCATTGATCTATCAATTGCTCCTCCTCCCAGATGAGTCCAGTCACATCAAAGCAATCGAATATGCTTTTAGAGCCAATCGGCATGTTAAGCAACGTGGAGAACTCATCAAGATGCTCCGTGAATTATCTCAGGAACAGCCCGCCAACCGGGCAACATCCAGTGCCAGACGAACAGCCGGACAACTTCTGGACTATATTGAGCCTGGTTCACCAGATCCGAATGTATTCTTAGTTGCCATAGACGATTTGTTAGGGAAAGTAACGCACGAGCCTTCATTCTCACCAGAACTCCTGGCAACTCTGTATGTAAGACGAGGGAGGATATATCAAAATCGCAGAGAGCTACCAGAGGCTCTTTCGAACTTTAATCGTGCTCTTGAGTTCGATCCCAAAGCGACGTGGACCTACACTTTCCGGGGCAATGTTTATAGATGGATGGATGAGTACCAACAAGCTATCAGTGATTTTGACTCTGCTCTCGAATTGCATCCCAAAAACACCATGGCTTATGCATACCGGGGTTTAGCTTACTCGCACCAAGGTAAATACGAACAGGCTCTCCAGGACTGTAATCGTGCTCTTGAGCTAGATCCTAAATATGGCTGGGCGTATATATGCAGGAGCATGATTTACAGAAGGCTGAAAGAGTATCAGAGAGCAATTGAAGACTGTAGTAGAGCTCTTGAGGTAGATCCTCAAGAAGCTAGCCGAGCATATCTCCAGCGAGGCCATGCTTATAGCGAACTCAAAGACTATCAGCAAGCTATTCGGGACTTCGACCAAGCCATTGAACGAGATCCCTATTATTTCCATAATTACCTTGGGCGAGGCGTAGCTTTTGAAGAACTCAAGGACTATCAACAAGCTATCCAAAACTTTGACAGGGCCATTGAGCTAGCTCCGAGACATGATGGGATTTATAGTCGAAGAGCATTCATGTACTTAAGAGTAAATAATACTCAGCAAGCGAGAACTGATTATCTCCGATGCTGCGAGTTGGAGGCGAGAAATGTAAATGGAGCCTGGATGGCCCAATGGTGTGGAATGTGTCTGGAGAGTGGCGCTTCACGAATTGCAGAAGATTTAGATAAGATAGCAGCGACTGATCCACAAAAATATATCGCGTATGTCTGTCGGGGTGTAGCATGGTATCTTCAGAAGAGCTTTGAGCAGTCCCTGACAGAGCTGGAACAGGCTATCTTATTAGAACCTGAGGAGTGGGATGCCTATTTCTGGAAAGGAATGGTCTGCGCCGCTCTGGGGCGGGATGAGGATGCAATAATGGCAATAGAGAAGTCATTGGAAGTGGATATGCCACCCGTGCTGCTGGCTCCACTCCGTTGGTTTGAACAGGATAGGCCGGACTTTTACGAGAGGTACGTCATACCATTATTAGCACGCTACGCGTGAGCCACGAGTAACAGTTCAGTCGTATGATTTTTGTCTTCAACTTGCACCCCTTGACGCTTCGATCCAGACCATCAGGAGTGCTCCCCATAGCCAGCAGGGCAGCGGAATCCACCAGCGTCTATCCAAAACAGGATGCCACAGCAGAGGGATTCTCCGGTGGCCTCGTTGATTCAAAGACTGCACAAGTATAGCATAACAAAACAGGGGTGTGATGTTTGCCCTTTCATGTTACGCTTATAAGTTCGACCTGGCCTGAGCGCTCATCAGAAACTGCGAGCAAGAGTGGGTGAAGAGTGGATCGATTCTAACCGCTCTTGCCTCACCCGTATGGCAACCTGGAAATGAGAGAACAGGTCCCAATAGGAATGGACCGGTATTATGAGGTAGATGATCACTTATGGAGTTAGGATCGCGCCCGACTGGTCCCGTACACACCCTGATTGGCCGTGGCATAGCGAGCACCCGACCATGCCCCTTTGGGTGCAATCGCCTCGAGCCGCTGCAGGTCATCCACGGAGAGGGTGACGGCGCATGCTCCAGCATTCTGTTCCAGGTTCTCCCGCCGCTTCGTGCCAGGAATCGGCACTACATCTTCCCCTTGGGCCAGCAGCCAGGCAAGTGCTAATTGCCCTGCCGTGATGTGCTTCTCGTCGGCCAGGCGGCGCACCTCGGCGACGAGGTCCAGATTGCGCCGGAAGTTCTCCCCCTGGAAGCGTGGGTTGGTGCGCCGGAAATCGTCTGGAGCGAAATCGTCAGGGCTGGTAATCTGTCCGGTGAGGAACCCCCGTCCCAGCGGACTGTAGGGCACAATGCCGATCCCGAGCCGGCGCGCAACAGGCAGCACCGCATCTTTCAGGTCGCGCGTCCACAGCGACCATTCGCTTTCTAGCGCCGTGATCGGGTGGGTGGCTGCCGCACGCTCGAGGCTATCGACGCTGGCCTCCGATAGGCCCAGGTAGCGCACCTTGCCGGCCTGGACGAGTTCCGCCATGGCTCCCACGGTGTCTTCGATCGGGACAGTGGAATCGACGCGGTGCTGGTAGTAGAGGTCGATGTACGCGACGCCCAGTCGCGCCAACGACTCATCGCAGCAGGCTTTGACGTATGCCGGGCGGCCACTCGTGTCAAGGCTCCCATCATCATTCCTCAGGCCGAACTTGGTCGCCAGAATCACCTTGTCGCGCCGGTCAGCGATAGCACGTCCAACCAGGCGCTCGTTGTGCCCATCGCCATAGACGTTGGCCGTGTCCAGCAAAAACATACCCAGCTCAATGGCTCGGTGGATCGTGGCAATGGACTCACGTTCGTCTGCTGGTCCGTATGACTGTGACATGCCCATGCACCCAAGACCCAGGGCGGAGACGATCAAGCCCTGCTGGCCCAGCACACGGGTAGGAATCATAGTGTTCGACATTTCATTCTCCTCTTCTGCTCAACACTAAAAGATCTGTCTGCCACGCATGGAGTTACAATCATGCAGCTTCATGCATCTCCAGATGTGCGTCAAAGACCACCCCATCACGTTCAAGTTGACGATGCTGCTCATGGGTATAGCCAAGCGACTCCAGCAGCGCAAACGTATGCTGCCCCAACACTGGAGCCGGGCGATACAGGTGTCCAGGGGTACCGGAATACTTCAGCGGGTTTTCGATTTTGATCACCTCGGCTCCCAGGTCGGCCAGCAACATCGTACAAAATGGCCCCGCCATGATGTGCGTCACATCCAACACACGGATTCCCTCAAGTGCGGCAGGCATGAACTTCCTCTCTTTCCTCCTGGAATTCTGATGGTAAAGCCGTTGCATCGTTCCCTATAGTATACTCTGAAAGAGAAACATGCAGATCAGGTCAAACGAGAGAAAGAAAGGGTGCTTCCATGTTAACCGAACATGTAACTCATCAGCACGATGAAGGCGCTGTGCTGCTCGAACAACGGGGATCGATAGCCACGATCACCCTAGCTCGTCCCGCCGCTCTCAATGCACTGACATGGGCGATGTACCGGCAGATGGAAGCGCACCTCGAGCGTCTTGCCACCGACGAGAACACTCGCGTCATCATTCTGCATGGAGCGGGCAAGGCATTTGCAGCTGGGACCGCTATCCAGCAATTTCAGGGCTTCACCGCTGAGGATGGGATCGCGTACGAGCACCACGTGGAAACGATTGTCGAGCGCCTCTACAGCATGCCCAAGCCGACGATTGCGGCTATTCATGGCTATGCCGTCGGTGCCGGCCTAGTCATTGCGTCGGTGTGCGATCTGCGGTATGCCACTCACGCCTCCCGCTTTGGTGTACCGATAGCTCGAACGCTGGGCAATTGCATCACCCTCAACAATTACCGGCACCTGGTAGATTCGTTCGGCGCGATGAGGACGAAGGAGATGCTGTTTACCGCGCGCTTGCTCACAGCGACCGACGCCTTGCACTGCGGCTTTCTGACGGCCATGATCGATGAAGCAAGACTTATGACGCAGGTCACCGAGATCGCGCAGCAGATCAGTGCTCTTGCTCCTCTGACCATGTGGTCGGTGAAGGAGGCGCAGCGGCGTGTGCATGCAGCAGAAGAGGCTATCGATTTCGACGATGTCTTGGCCCGTATCTACGGGAGCGCCGACTTTGCTGAAGGAGTGCAAGCCTATCTGGAGAAGCGCACACCTCATTGGCGCGGTGTGTAAGTTCCCTCGAGCATCTATCAGCAGTTCAAAGGATACGGTGAACGTTCTTCTTGCTTCCAGAATAACCTGCATACGCTTACAAAGTACTGAGGGAATCCCACGGCTTGCAGAGCACGTCTACACTTGGAGTTCTGGTACGTTACTCAATGCTGAAGCAACGAAGATACATTTGCTATGGTCTGCGGGCCACGCGGCTTCTATCCCATAGCATGAAAGTGATGGCTTTACGTAACCAGCAAATGAGCAACCTGTTCACCTGTCTCGCTTCTACTCATGATAGGATATAATACGTGAAGTGTATGGTTATGAGCACTGACACCTTTGCACAAGAGACGAGTAGAAGCCTGGCATTTTGATCTGGTGGAACGTCTTCAACATGATAAGAGGAGGGGTGGGATGACTGAACTGGTTGCAGGAGAGTCCGTAGGTAACTGGCAAACTACCAGGCACAATCTACCTGCTCAACTCACCACGCTCATTGGGCGCGAACGGGAAGTGGCGGCAGTGCGTGCGCTCCTGCGACGGCCAGAAGTGCGCCTTGTGACTCTCACCGGGTCTGGCGGCGTGGGGAAAACCCGCCTGGGACTGCAAGTTGCGGCTGAGTTACTCGACGAGTTTGCCGAGGGAGTCTTCTTCGTCTCGCTAGCTCCCATAAGTGATCCGAGCCTCGTTGTTCCCACCATTGCAGAGGTATTGGGGATCCGAGAAATCGGAGATCGCAGACTGCTGGATCTCCTGAAAGCCTACCTGCAAGAGAAGTGCCTGCTACTGCTCTTGGACAACTTCGAGCAGGTGCTGGCTGCATCGGTCCAGGTGGCAGATCTCCTCGTTGCCTGCCCACAACTCAAGGTGGTCGTGACCAGTCGAGCCGTGCTGCATGTGCGAGGAGAGCAGGAGTTTTCTGTCCCACCGTTAGCTGTCCCTGATCCCAAACATCTACCCGATCTTGTGGCGCTGTCCCAGTATGATGCGGTGGCACTCTTCTTCCAGCGAGCCCAGGCAGCCATGCCTGATTTTCAGATCAACGATGCCAATTCCGCAGCTATCGCGGAGATATGCAACCGCCTGGAGGGGTTGCCGCTGGCCATCGAGCTGGCCGCAGCTCGCATCAAACTGCTCCCGCCACAGGCACTGTTGACTCGATTGGAGCATCGCTTACACATTCTGACAGGCGGAGCGAGGGATGTACCCGTGCGACAACAAACGTTGCGCAACACAATTGCGTGGAGCTATCAGCTGTTAGATACGCAGGAGCAGCGGCTCTTCCGGCGGCTCTCCGTCTTTGTAGGTGGCTGCACGCTGGAAGCGGTGGAAGCTGTGTGCTACGAGACGCAGCAGGAGGCTCTTTCTGCTCTAGACGAGACCGCTTCTTTGTTGGATAAAAGCTTACTCCTGCACGTTGCGCAGGAGGGAACTGCACGTTTGATGCTGCTGGAGACGATCCGCGAGTATGGGCTGGAATGCCTGCGTGAGAGTGGAGAGGCCAGGCAAATCCAGAGCGCACATGCTGAATACTACCTGGCACTGGTAGAGGAAGCTGAGCCACATCTCAAGGGAGCGCAGCAACTGGTGTGGCTGAGGCAGTTGGATCGGGAGCAGGAGAACCTGCGGGCCGCGCTGAGCTTGCTCATTGCACACGAGGAAGTGGAGGTGGCCTTACGCTTCTGTGTAGCGCTCTGGTGGTTCTGGAAAAGGCGTGGGTACTGGAGCGAGGGGCGACGCTGGCTGAAAGCTTCATTTGCATTGCCGGGAGCTGGAGCAAGAACGACGGTGCGAGCCAGAGCGTTGAGCGCAGCAGGGGACCTGGCCGCTGCCCAGGATGATTGGCGAGAGGCCCACCTGCTCCTCTCGGAAGGCATAGCCCTCTACCGAAAGGTAGAAGATGAACGTGGGCTGGTGCTTCCCCTCTCTATATTGGGATATGTCATGATTCGGCAAGGAGATATTACCGCAGGGGTTCATTTGATGGAAGAGAGCATTGCACTTTGCCGTAAACTGGGTTGCACCTGGGAGCTTTGCCATGCGTTGCTCAGGCTAGGATACCACGCATGGTTTCAGGGTGACCTGGAGCAGGCCATAGCGCTGACACAGGAGGGCCTCATGCTCTCCCGAGAGCTGAGTGACAAGGCCCAAATGGCCAATGCATTGAACAATTTGGGGCACTTCTCTTTGCTGCGAGGCAACCTTGTGCAGGCAAAGGCTCTGGCAGAAGAGGGACTTCTGCTTGTCCGGGAACTGGGCGAAAAGGCTCTCCTCCTCTCGACACTTGAAACGTTGGGGTCCATTCATTTATCTCAAGGTGACCTGGAGCGAGCCATAGAGTTCTTTACCGAAGGGCTCTCCAAAGCCCAGGAGTTTGGAAACGAAACACTCATCACGGAAAGTCTCTCTTGGGAGCTCGCACGCAAAAGTTTCATTGGTTGGCACCTTATGGGATTAGCCAGGGTGGCTGTCGCGCAGAACCAACTGAAGCGTGCCGCGCGTTTGTTCGCAGCCGTAGAAGTAAGATATAATGTCAACAGAGAAATGGGTCCCGATGTACGCGACGACTATGAGCGAACGATAGGTAGTGTGCGTTCGCGATTAGGAGAGCAAGTATTCGCAGCCGCTTGGGCCGAGGGACGTGCCATGACGCCAGCACAAGCCCTTGCTGCACAGGAATCTGTGATTCCTGACACATCCACTCCCTCAGGACAATCCTCTACACTTCCATCCAAGTCACGATCTTCCTCACCAGATGGATTGACTGAGCGTGAAGTGGAGGTGCTCCGCCTGGTGGCTCAAGGGCTGACGAATGAGCAGGTGGCCGAACAACTCGTCATCAGTCCGCGTACGGTCAACTCCCACCTGACCTCGATCTATAGCAAGATTCAGGTCTCAACTCGCAGCGCTGCAACGCGCTATGCAATCAAGCACCAGTTGGTGTAATCCAACGATGGATGGGTTGTTGCTCGTTTGTCTGGAGACTTCTCCCGGTGCTGTTCATGGAGCACAGGGCAGTGGGATCGTCCAACCAAGACCAATGCAAGTGTCCCCATCACACTTTCCAGATCAATCACAACTGTATCTCAACAAGCCTTCTATAGAGCGGATGCGTTCCTTTCTCTTTGGCAGTATGATAAGAAGTGAACCTGGAAGCGCGAGTAAAGAGCAGCCTGTACTGACACTCATTGCAAGAATTCTATAATGTACGCTACCCTGGGGCATTCTTTGACTCCTCCTCTTTCACCACTTTACCCAGGCTTCAGGGAATCAGAAGCGTTCATCATAGCCGGGAGGTCGACGGAATCCACCCATTTCACGCGCGACCAGTCCTGCAAAGCGGATTGGTGTGTAATCTTCCAGATAGGGGCCGATAGCTTGCAGGCCGATCGGCAAACCTGTGTGTGTCGTGCCGACCGGAAATGCCGTGGCAGGTTGCCCTGCTAAGGTGCCGATCCCCGCGTAGGCGCTTTGCCGGGAGTAGGGAACGCTCACACCGTTGATCGTGAGCGTACGCTGCTGAAATGGGACATCGGTGTGAGGAAAAGCTGGCACGATGTTTGCAGGGGAGAGCACCACATCCCACTCGCGAAAGAACGCTCGCCACAATGCACGATATGCTTCGCGCTGGCCATGCCAGATGAGATAGTCGGATGCTCCGGCCATGATGCCTTCAGCGCTGGCTTTCAGATACCTATCCCCTGTGAGACGCATCATATCGGCCTGTTGGCGACGCTTGTGGTCCTGTTCACCAACAAACATCATGACAAAGAGCAGTTTGAGATACAGTTCATACCAGTCGCCAAAATCACCGAAACCCTCAGGTGCAGCGGTTTCGACATGGCATCCGGAACGGCGCAACGCGCTGATACACGCATCCTGTGCTGTCAGGATTTCGGCGTCGACCGGCAGCCAGGGCAGTGGTGTCAGCACCGCCACGCGAACGTCAGCAAGCCGTTCGTGACGAGCAGGAGGGAGCTGGAGACGCCAGGAGGTGTCTTCGCCAACCTCTGGCCCGGCGATGACGTCAAGGGCCAGTTCAAGGTCGTTTGCGTCACGTGCCAGCGGCCCAAGCACACTTAAGACCGTTGCGGCATTTGGCAGGGGCGTGCCCGGAAAGTGGCCGCTGCGTGGTACCGCTGTCTCGCTCGGCTTGTGCCCGAAGACCCCGCAGAATGCGGACGGAATGCGAATGGAGCCGCCGATATCGCTGCCAAATTCAAGTGGTGTGAGGCCAGCCGAGAGCGCTGCCGCTCCGCCACCGGTGCTACCACCGGGTGTGCGGGAGAGATCCCAGGGGTTATGCGTGCGGCCAAACACGGGGTTCGCCGATTGCCAGTCTCCGGCATAGGGCGGTACGTTGGTCTTGCCGATGATCACTGCACCAGCCGCTCGCACACGCGCGACCAGCGGAGCATCATGCGCCGGTCGCCGGTCCTTATACCGCTCGACTCCAGCCGTGCCGGGTAAGCCTTTGACATCAATCGTGTCCTTGATCGTGATCGGCAATCCCAGGAGCGTGCCATGCTCACCCTGTGCTCGCGCTTCATCGGCAGCGAAGGCAGCCTGCCGCGCATGCTCAACATCGAAGGTGACAATGGCATTGAGAGTGGGATTGAATCGCTCGATACGGCGCAGGTGCAGGTCGAGCAATTCAACGGCGGACACCTGTCGCTTGTGCAGCGCCTCAAGCATCGCGATCGCTGGTGTGAAGGCATCAATGGAGAGAGGATCCATAGGTTGTATGCTCCTTGTGACTGTCGATAGATGTGCAAAGGCTGTGACTTCGGACAGTTGCTCGTTGAACAAGCTCCCTCCATCCTGAGGTCTTGGAACTGTCCTCGCATAGACCGCATATTCACCGACACCTTTTGTCAGAAGTGCAGGCATCTTCTCCAACGTGATGTAGAGGAGATGTCCTCGTGTCAGTAGTGCCGAGGTGACATGTTCATCTCTCGCGCACGTTCTCTATTGTACCTCATCGCTGCGCTCCTGCTGAAACAAACTGAGGCGAACGATCCAACTGTGCAGCTCCCTGGTCTTGTGCACCACCCGTGAAGCAGTAGATCGAAAGGTGCCAGTGCCTGGGAGCTAGAGGAATAGCTCTACAAAGCTTTTCACACGCTCGTTGCAAAACTGGCACGGGGAAGTATGGTAAGATGACAGCTGAAGGAGAAAACAGTCAATGACCGAGCATGACACATTACACAATGCAAGCAGTTCGTACCAATACCTCCATTTCACGCCAGAAGAACTCGCACATTTATCACCTGATGAACTGCTGCAGGCAAGCCTGGAGTCCCGCGGGTTGCTCCAGATGATCATGGGGATCCTCTCTACTCCTGACGCGAATCCCACCGAACGAGTGGTGGCGTGTGACCTGGTCTATACTCAGGCATTGCGCATGGCGAAAGAGCAGTCGACCGATCATCCCCAAGAAGTTGTTGCCGACATCAAAGCAGTCAGTGAACGCTTAGGACTGCGTCCCAATGCCGTGCGAACAGCCTACGAAGCGTTAGCCAAACGTGGTGCGGTGCGGATCGATGACAGGAGCCTGCCGAAACCACGGCACCAGCTTTCACTGCCACTCGACCCTGGTACCGGTGCGGATAAACGCAACAGCCTGTTGAAAAACTCAACCGATGAGTCTATTTAAGAGTAGGCGATTATACCCCAACTTTTTCTGCCACCAATGCGGCTCACAGCCCAAAAAGAGGCTTCGAGAGGCTGACAAAGAAGCAGAAGCAGGTAATAAAGAAATGAACATGCCGCATGTGCCGCTCCTTCAGGCCACGGGCGGCGTCCCCAGCCCCGTTTCTTGAGCAGCCGCTTCACATTTTGCCCAGTTGCTCGCACCAGTGCTTCACAGTTCACCTGCCAGAGTTGTCGCAGGCGAAAGCGCCTCATGCCATGCCAATCCTTGCCCTCGGCAAATACCGGTTCCACCCAGACGCTGCGCTTGCTCATGGCCTTTTGATACGGCTCGGTCCTATGGTAGGCGCGGACTCGCTCCAGATACTCCTCATCGAAACTGCGTCTGAGGGATCGACCGCGCCCACTGTCCGTGCAGTGTGCTTTGAGAGGGCAGGCATTGCCCACGGGATGGGCAACGAGCTGTACCTCTCGACCTACTGTGTGGGCAAGGTAATGGTACCGAGTTGGAGCAGCATTGCGAGAATGTCTTCGGCGAACCAGGCGCCGGCGATCTTTCCGTCACGGATCGTGTAAATGCCGATACCGAGCCATGTGGCACTCTTGCCAGTAGCAGGAGTGCCCAAGAACGGGCCGATCTGTGTGCCACTGTTCGTAAAACGGACCACAACCTTGTCGCCAGCCGCGATTACCTCGTGGATGCTCAGGTGCATGTTGGCGAAAGCGCCAGCGGTGTTGGTGGCCATGAACTGTTTGTAGGTCTCGATGCCCCGGATCTCTCCAAGGCTGCCGCCTTGCCAGACCATGTCTGTGGTCCACAACTCGTCGATCAGGTCTTGCTGGCCGCCGTTGACGACTTCGTCGAGGAAGCAGCGCACAATTGCGACGTTGCGGCTGTCGTTCTCATTCTTGGTGGTTCTGTGAATCATTGCCCTCTCCATCTTTTTGCATGAGCTAATCAGGTCGTCGAGGTCGTTCCATGGGTGTGCTAGTTCATGATCCCTGCTCGGTCCTGTCGAGCAAGGCACTGATCCAGCTGGTTGTGCGGTCGAGTGCCACGGTGGCGAGCGGGGTACCCATGTTGGTGAAGGAGTGCGCACCTTCGGGCCAGACATCCAGGTCTGCCGGGGTGCCGGCGAGCCGCCAGCGGGCGGCCAAGAACAGTGCGTCGTCCCGTAGCGGATCCAGGCTGCCGACGGTGAACAGCGCCGGAGGAAGCCCGATCAGGTCGGCGTAGAGCGGGGAGAGCGATGGGTCGCGGCGGCTCTCCGGATCCACGCTGGGCAGGCCGAGTTCCATCAGCCCGTCGATCAGGCTGCGGCTGAGCACCAGGCTGCTGTTGGTGGAGGTACGCACACTGGGGGTGCCCGAGAGATCGTACGCGCCGCAGTCCAGGTGAACGCCGACGATGGAGGTGAAGCCAGGCTCCGCCGCGTCCCGGAGCCGGAGCAGGGTGGTCACAGCGAGATATGCGCCGGAAGAGGTGCCTGCGAGGAGTAGTCGGCTGGTGCCGAAACGCTCATGAGCTTGCGCCGCGGCCCAGCGGGTGGCCGCCACGCACTCGTCGACCTGGTGGGAGATGGACGACTCCGGCACCAGGCGGTAGTCGGGGCTGACGATCGCCACCTGGCACTGCCGAGCGATCTGGTCGTTGAGCGCCTCGTCGTCCTCGGGGGCGCCTGCAGCCCAACCGCCGCCGTGGATCCGCACGATTACGGCCCGCGCTGAACCTGCTGGGGTGAAGATGTGCAGTCGCAGGTCAGCGCCGGGTCCGGCAATGGTGACATCATACGGGGTGAGCGAAGGCGCGGGCTGGGGTGGAGCATTATTAGCACGGAGTTGCGCCAACCCCTGCGGGGTCAGGACGTCTGGCTGGGGGAATTGGGTCAGCAACTGGTTGACCTGCCGCTGCGCGTCGAGTACCTTAGCACTGATGCCAGTTACGAGTGGATCGAGAGAGTGGAATAGTGTCATGTGTTCAGTTATCTCCTAAATTATCTCAACTTTTCAAAAAGCACCATGAGCAGACAGCTCTATCATGGCTACCACATCTCCAATGTGTGATAGAATTATAGCGTCACGGAATGGCAGTAACCAGGAGCGTGGTTATCATAGGTGTGGAAGTAACAGGTTCATAGCGACAAGAAGGTATGAGGAAGTGACGGTTTTATGAGCGATGCAATGAGAAAACGGGCAGAACTTGCTGATTTTCTGAAAACTCGTCGTTCTCGTCTCCACCCGAAGCAGTTTGGGCTGCCAGATGTTGGCAGGAGACGAACTCCAGGACTCAGACGAGATGAAGTCGCCGGGCTCGCTGGCGTGGGCGTCTCCTGGTATACGTGGCTCGAACAGGGTCGCGCGATCACGGTTTCCGATCAGGTGCTTGAAAGTCTTGCCCGCATCCTGCAACTTGATGCAGACGAGCGCCGCCACCTCTTTTTGCTTGCACGCGGCATGGTTCCTGTCTCGGACGGAAACCATGATGTGAACCTTCTCCCCCCAGGCCAGCAAGCAGTGCTGGACGCGCTCGGAATAAGCCCGGCCTATCTCCTGGATCAACGCTTTACTGTGGTTGCCTGGAACGAAAGTGCATGCCGGGTCTTCGAGGATTTCTCTCTGCTCTCCGAAAGAGATCGCAACGCCATCTGGTCTATCTTTATGCATCCTGCACAGAGAAAACTTTTTGTTGATTGGGAGCTAGCGATACAAAACGCCGTCATGTCTTTTCGCGCGACCTATGATCGACATGCCGGTGAAGCATGGGCAGAGCAACTCGTTGCGGATCTCAAGCAAGCAAGTCCTGAATTTCGCAACTTGTGGCCGCAGCACGATATTCAATGGTCGTGCGATCCTCACGAGAAGGAATTGAATCACCCACAGGTTGGGCGTCTTCTCTTCCATAGTGCAATGTTGGTTGTTCCAGAAGCGCCTACGTTCCAGATGACGATCTTTACGCCACGTTCGCAAACGACAGTGGTCAAACTTGAGACATTGTTGAGGTCAGATCTTCAAGGCGTAAGCACACCAATCTTTTTACCTAGAGAGTCCGTGAACCAGAGCGTATGATCCTTTGCCATGACCCACGGGGTGCGCACCAGCTCGTTGCGCATCCCGTGGGATATACAGACACAACTAGCAACATCACTCACCCGATACCTCAACAGTTTGAGCGGACGGAATTTAAGCGACCACACGGCAACCGCGTACCGGACTGACCTCTTGCAATTCCTGACCTGGGTCAGCGAGAACGATGTTACGGTGGATAGCCCGGAGAAGATCACCCGGACACATATTCTTGACTACCTCTCGCACCTGGCTGAATTAAGCCGGTCCGGTGTCACCCGTGTCCGGAAACTGGCAGCGATTAAAGAATACTGCAAATTCCTGGTTGATGAGAAGCTTATTCCTCACTCCCCTGTTGAGAACATTATCAGACCGAAGCAGGAGCGAAAGCAACAGGTGTTTTTGCGCGTTGATGAATATATGCGGTTACTCAACGCGGCACTCGGCAACAGCCGGGACTACGCCATTTTGCAACTGTTCCCCCAAACCGGCATCCGGGTCTCGGAGCTCGTGGGGCTTGAGATGAAAGATATTGACCTCGATGGAGAAGTAATGCTGATTAACGGCAAGGGCAGCAAGCAGCGCACCATCTATCTTGAGAAGAAAGCAAACCAGGCCATTCGAGCCTATCTTGCAAACAGGCCGCGAAGCGCGGATCAGCATGTCTTTCTCAACTACCAGGGCACTCATTTTTCCGTGCAAGGCGTCAGTGATATTGTTGAGAAGTACCGAATACTTGTCGGGATCACCAAGCAGTTTAGCTGCCACTCACTCCGCCATACCTGCGCCACGTATAAAGCGAGTAAAGGTTATACCGCGACAGAGCTGCAAGATTTACTCGGCCATGAAAAACCGGAAACGTCCTTTATCTATGTGCACATGGCGCGGGACGCGAGGAAACTGATGCAGACAACCAGCCTATGAGCAGACCACGACACTATCATTTCGCACAAGCACCCAAAGCCGTGAGAAAAGCGCGGCTTGATAACATTGCGCTCGTCCCCGCTTCTCTCCTTTTCCAGAAGGGAAAGTACCAAACCATTGCCAATAACCTCCCCGGACAAGGTGTGCTGATTTGCCGGAATGCGGATAAAGAGCGGATCAGCCATATTCTTGACAGTGTGGCAGCGTTTTTCCGGCAGCGTGGTCACTTTGTCAAGACACTCCCCTACTCACTGTTGTAAGAGTACCTGGCCGTCTGTGACAGGAACGTTGGTGCTACCCCTATGTGCATTGCGGAGCTTGTCATGCTTTGCTGTCATGTTATAAAATGACCTATGCAACTTCCAAAGGGTGCGCATCGAGGTTTCTCGTGTCATGGGGAGTGCTTCTCCTGTCAGGGATGAACAGCTAGATGCAGAGTGCTGAGGGCATCTGGTTCATGAGAAAGGAGTGCAACATACCATGCACACCAATGTCTTAGCTGTAGGAAGTTTGGTCGATGTAACCAGTTACAGTCCCTTCAGAGGGCTTAAAGGCACCGTCCAAATGGTCAATACGATTGCTGATGAGGCAGAAGAGCCGTTTTGCTTCTACCTCGTCGATCTGGAAGGAACACACATACAAGAGCCTGTTTGGTTTGAACACAATGAGGTAGAGGCGGCTGAAGTCGTCACTTCTCCTTTGACAGACCTTGAGGTAAACGTTTAGTATACTGGAGGAAGGTGCATGGGGGTATCCAACTGGATACCCATTTTTTCTGCCCCAAAAAACGCTATTGGGTATTCTTGACTAAGCCACCCAAAACGTAAAATAAGCTATTCCTTACTCACTTCTGGTCTAGGTGTTTGAAAACCGGCCAATACTTTCTCAAAGAAAACGTTTATTTTTGATCCTGAACACCTGGGACAAACGTCCCTCTGCATCAAGGCCATGTTCCAGATCAGTTTTTCAGCATGTTCCTCAACATGTAGGCAAGTTGTGACTCATTTGAGCCACCCCTCGTGTTCTCTTCCAGATCAGGCACAGATGGGATGGACTGCTAGGCACCGCGAGCGCTAGATGGCAGACGCTCGATACAGTCACCATAACTTTTTCAACGTACCGCTGCGGTGTATGAATGCCCCAACACGTTCAGTGATGTTGGTATGAACGATGCCGTTTTCGAAATCCTCGACATGGACCACCGTCGTCCTGTTCGCTTCCTGCCAACAGACCATGAATACCCCTGGCCGGATGGGCGTGACCGCAATCTGAACAGTCTCAGAGGCCCCCTCATAGGGACCCTCGGCGGTCGTGAGCGTCATCACCGTCTCAGATTTGAAGTAGAGATGGTGGACCCAACTTCCGAAATTCACTTCGTACATGTGGCCGACAGCCGGAAAGTGGGTAGTGGACATGGGCTCCTCCTTTTTGCTCCTCCCTTTGAAAAGGTGTAGAAACTACTCCTGCTCTGGAGATCACAATGCGAAGCGCCAACTGTGCGGGGATACCTCACCCTCATGTTCTGTACGAATATTCTGTATGAGTACCATGTACCATTTTGGGACAAATTTAACAAGTGGCCCAGGTGTTGAGGTACAATTTTTTAGGGTACCAACCCGATTTGCCCGTAAATATACGCTAACGATGAAAAATACGCGAACTAGGACTATTTGACAACACTTTTTGTTTACCCCTGTTCAGTACGATATTGATTGATCTGGTGCTATGCCATCCCTCTCTCTTTACAGCCTCCTGCTGCACTCTGTTAAATAGATATGCATGAAAAAGACAAAGCAGAGAAGACGGAGAACCAGCGCCGGGAAAACCAAACAACAGGCAGGAATGCAGCAACCGCTTTTTTCCTGGCTCACACCTCTGCGTATCCTCTATACAACAAGGGTGAGGTAGTAGAAAGGCGTCTTCCTATAGACTTCATTGCCGCTTTTGTACCTTTATGCAGTTCTACCCTAATATCGCACGAAAGCAACGACATATCCTGCTGTGGTATCCTGTAAATGAGAAAAAACAATATCTTTTCCTTCAACAAAACTGATATATTTTATTCATCTATTGTTACTGCGAACATGCGACCCCGTTTTCATTTATGGAACAACGTACGCCTCTGGATAGGCGTAAGAGAGGAAAAGAGATGGACGAGCTTCCACCGCAGGACAACCAACCGCCACAAGAGCCGCAAAAGCCATTTAATGACCCGCCACAGCAACAATATTCTCAACAACAGTATCCACAGCAACCACCGAACGAACCCTGGCAACCCTCACCGCACACATCCTATCCACCGCAACAACCGTATCCATCGCAGCTTGGTTGGGGGCCAGCGCCCCAATATCCACCACCGCCGCCACCACCAAAGAAGAGGTTTGGCCCGCTCTTCTGGATACTCGTTATTGGAGGGACTCTACTCGTCTGTGCTGCTTGTAGCGGCATTGGAATAGCTATTTTGCGCACGCCCATTACTTCCAGCACCAATGAGAACGTGACACAAGCAACCCCATCACCGGTAGTTACGCAATCAACGGTCACTCCTACACTAACGCAGTCTCCATTCACGATTGGAGAAGCAGCAAACACCCCTGATGGCTATACCGTGATGTTGAATAAGGTCTACACCAGCCCAGGAGATGAGTTCAACACACCACAACCAGGCAATCAGTATTTAGTCGTTGATGTATCGATGAAGAACACCACAGGCTCAAATCAGCTTATGGCAAGTAGCCAGTTTACGTTGACAGATAACACTGGGCAGCGTTTTGACGATACCATCGCATCGCTGCCAAATGTCCATGCATATGTTGGTGGCACGCTCTCGAATGGCAAGACCATGCGGGGCCAACTTGTCTATGAAGTGCCAAAGGACAATCATCCCTATGAGCTGGCGTTCGCAGCAAACACCATTTACAGTGACTATCAAATTGTTTGGGAAATCCATAGTTAGGGTACCAACAAGATTTGTCCATAAATATGTGATAAGGAAATGGTTACTTCCCTAAGTCTTTGTTGAGTTTGAAAACCCGCCATTTCCCTCCAAAAGAAGACGTTGATTTTGAGATGCAATTGTAAGACACGAGGACACGCTTAGTAAGTTTCTCAACAAACGCTTCCTCTGCGCTGTAACAAATACGAAGGTTTTTTGAGACGAACGCTGTCCTAAATTCAATTTGACAACCATGCAGTCTTTGATATAATGCTCTTCGTTATATGCCAAATTTTGAGCGAAGACCAACAGAACCAGACTCAGAGAGGGGAATCTCTGTGAAATTTAATGAAGTGTCTAGACAGATTGCGAACGGTAGAGCTGAACCAAGACTTTTAGATGAACACCTTATGTATGGTGAGCAACACTTTCATGATATTCTGTCGCAAACACGAAGCCTTGATGAAGTGACACAATGGAAACTGAGGCTTCGATCTGAAGAGTTAATGACTGGATATACTTTTAACCAATTAATTGAATCTCATCTGGAAAGAATGGCAATGGCAAGGAACGGAAGTTACCATAACGAGAAAGCAGCGTATTGTTTGGATAACGCAGAAAGTTATAGAAGGTTGGCAGGTGTTTATGCTAGCGATCGCCGAAAAGCTAAAGAGATGAAGAAACTCGCTAATGGTTGGTCAAAAATGGCAACAGCTTGCTTAGCAATGCCCAAATAAGAATTACTCACCTTTCAGTATGCTTGATCGAACCCCTGTTTACTATCAGCAGAGGACTTTCTGAGTCTGTCAAGTGTTTTGTGGTGCGCCCTTTAACGGGTGAACGTGTAGCCTGGAATGGCCCATCTGGATACCGATGCGAGGGGGAAGCGGTCTGCGTCAAGGAGTGGCACTCCTTGGTGTGGAAAGCCCGCTGACAATGTACCGACCTCTTTGAGCCGAACAAAGACAAGGGCTACCCCTGCGGTCTATGCTGACGTAAGAAACCTGTGTTTGAAGCGTCGTAAACTTGAACAAGTGAAATGGCTGACACACTTGGCCCAAAAGGGAAGGTGTGGTGCCTTGCTGCTCACAAATCAGCGAGGGGTATCTCAAGCGTGCACCCGGCGTAAAGCAGGCAGCTACAGGATCGCGAGAACACGTTCACACGGAACTGGGGAACTCTGACACCGCTTCACCCGAAAGGGGTGCGAGAATGCCAGCACGCGGGACAGAGGGCGGAGGCGACGTAGTAATCGAACGCTTCCCTGTAATGGGGAAGACAAGGTGAAGGTTCGCCAGGGAAAGACGCTTGACGAGAGGAAGAATGGACGCAGTGAGGAATGCAGATGACAGTTGGAGTAGTGGCATCTTGTTCTCCAGCACAGTGGGGGATGCCATGCAACAGGTTGTGCTGTGCTCTGACTGGTGCGCCTCACGGGGGCAACCGAGTCCACCACCTCACACACAAGGACCGCAACGGGTCACGTCGAGTACTGGAAAGCGCAGTGCGGTGAAAGTCGCATGCTGCGTTTGGGCGGGGGGAAAGAGCGCAAGCTCTTACCTATCCGTACTAAATAGCTTTTGGTCATTTGGGAACCGCTCCGCGCATTCCACGGTAAACCGATTGAGTGCAGGTTTCCAATTGTGGATCGGCATCGTCCACTTCTTCGCACTATTGCGCATGGCCAGATAGACGACCTTGTAGACCGCCTCATCGGAGGGAAAAATGCGATGATTGCGCGTCACCTTCCGAAGCGTCATATTGACCGACTCAATGGCATTGGTGGTGTAGATGACCTTACGAATGTCCTCTGGGAAGGCAAACAGCGGGATC
>Ga0207684_10000299_pt1 | contig 70378 bp, 44 predicted proteins | sample KBSK5501metaG_FD_184342 | JGI IMG/M metagenome (GOLD analysis project Ga0207684, IMG submission 184342) | Corn, switchgrass and miscanthus rhizosphere microbial communities from Kellogg Biological Station, Michigan, USA - KBS K5-50-1 metaG... | ecosystem: Host-associated > Plants > Roots >...
GCGCGTGGTGCTCGCACAGCGAAAAGAACTCGATGGGGCCTTCGATCGTCTGGGCGATGTTGCAGTCGGGGCCGCCGCGGCATTCGGTCGGGAAGGCGGTGAGCAGCTTGGGGTCACCCTCATACCCATTGGTGGCGTCGAAGAGCGCGTGAACGAAGCGAAATGGCGTCGTCTTGGTACCGGGCGTGTCGAGGTCCATCCCGAAAGCGGAGAACATCTCGGCGGCGTAGCCCTCGAACTTCTTCCACTGCTCGGGTGCGATCGAGCGAGGATGTGACTGCTCCCAATGCGTGGTCTCTTCGGGATCGAAGGCGAGGGTCGACATTTGGCACTCCTATTTCAGGCTGGATTTCGAGGCATCACTGTAGGGCCTGGGTCGCCTGAACTGGTCCCTCCCGGCCGGCGACTGAACCCACGCGCCCGAACCCTCGCCATGAATTCTTGTTGCGCCAGCTGATTTGAACGTCATTGAGGTCTCTCCGCCGAAACCATCCTTCGAACTCGTCCCGACTCAGATAGAAGGCGACCGGCGCGACGAGATGGTCGTACACGATGTTGTAGTTCTGGCGAAAGTTGAAGGCAGAGAGGCTGTACAGATAGTCATGCAGCGGCAGGACCCCGAACAGCCGCGTCCTCCACATTGGCCTGTAGACCCACTTGACGACGCCGTGGAACGCTACTGACAACGGCCACGCAAACACCGGCAGCATCGAGGGAGGGAGCCGGCTGGTGACAGCTCTCCGAACAGGGTCGATGACGTTGAGAACCACACCGTTGTTCTCCCTACCGTAGACCCACGCAAAGATTGCCCCGCCGGTGCGCAGCAAGCGGACCAACGATCGGAATCCCGCTTCCGGATCAGGCAGGTGGTGAAGGACTCCAATCGAGTAGATGAAGTCGAACGTGCCGCCCGCATCCGAACGCTTGAATGGAGGCCGGTTGATGTCACCCTGCACGACGTGCACGTTTGGCTCTTCGCCGATATTTGCGTATGCCGTTTCGACGGCCGCGCTGAGGTCCATCGCCACGACCTCATGAGCACCGTACTGCGCCGCATAGTGGGCATGGCGGCCGATCCCACAACCGGCGTCCAGAACGATCTTGTCTTTGAAGAAGCCGGGTTCGATGGGGTGAATCCAGTCGAGAAACTGCGCCTCGTAAAGGTCATGCATCTCGACGAACTCTTGCCACTGCCATCCGAACGCCGCTGCGGTGCGCTCTTCTATCGCCGGTAAACCTGGAGGGATCATGCGCGGCACGCCTCGCAAGACCTGGTAACGGGTTCGGCATCCTGAACAGAACAGCTCGCCAGTGGCGATTTCACCCGGCCTCCCCGGATCCGTCTCGGCGCCACGAAGCTCGACGCGGCCAAGACAAGCGGGACAGGCCAGGAGATCGACGATCCTGGGCTTCATCCAGCCTTGCGAGCGACGCACAGAAGCGAGGCACCGACCGGGACGTCCATCCGCCGCAGCATCGGGATCTCAGCCTCGAATATCCGTCGCAAGATTCCGTTCGACCACTCCGGGTGAAGGTCGTTCTCGGTCTCCGCGGGCCTGAACTTGAGGCGGACCTTCAGCCACTGCCGGCCGAGAAAGATCACCGGCAGCAAAAACATCGATACATACGACTGCCGATCGATCTCCAGCCCGGATTGACGCACCGTTTCGCGCAGCGTCCGCGCCGTGTAGCGCCTCTTGTGGTGTGAGACCTCATCCTGGAGGCTCCACAGCCATTTGTGAGCGGGGGCGAAGATGAATAACCTCCCGCCGGGTTTGAGGACTCGCCTCATCTCGCGCAATCCGCCTACGTCGTCGTCGAGGTGCTCCAGAACATCCAGGGCGGTCACCAGATCAAAAGTGCCTTCGGCAAAGGGCAGCTCCAGGAGGTCAGCACGCTGGACGTTCGCAAGCCCCCGCTTCCGGCAGAAGTCGAGAGCCTCATCGGAGATGTCGACACCTTCTGCATGCCCGAGCTGCTGCATCTGTTGAAGCATCAATCCTGTCCCGCAACCTGCGTCGAGAATGGCGAGGTCGCTGCGGCCGGGATAGCTTTGATGGATCCAGTCGAGCACGATGTTGCGGCGGGCGGTGTGCCACCAGTGGGTTTCTTCGACCTGATAGAGGATCTCGTACGTGTGCAGGTCCAACGCAGCCGTAGAGTACCTGACCGGCATGCCTGGGCCCGGCAGGTAATCTGCTGCCCAACGTGACGGCACTTCTCATGTCGGCGGAAGCGCTCCTGCTCGCGGCCGGCATTCTTGTTTTCCTGACCCTGGTCGGCTTCGGGCTCACCGAGCTGATGCTGCCGAAGGCGGATGGCTTCGAACTTCTGCTGGCACCGGCCGTGGGGTTGGCCGTCGCGGCGCTCGGCTTCCAGTGGCTGAGTGAGCTGCTGCCTCCCTTCCTGGTAGCAGTGTTTGTGCTCGTCGTCTTTGGCGCCCTGAGCCTGGTCGTGGGTTGGCGGCGCAGGGCCAACTTGCGCGCACCGGTAGGCGACGTGCTCGGCGCGGTCGTCTCGATCTTGGTCTTCTATCTCGCCCTTCTCCAGATCGTGATCCAGAGAGGTTATTTCACCCTCGGAGGGCTGGCGTCGGACAACGCGTTCATCTACGTCCAGGCCGCCCAGTACCTCCGTGACCATCCGATTCCGTCGGCGATCCACGCGCTTGGCCCCGAGAACCCCGGGAGCCTGTATTTCGTCTCGTCGGGGGTCACAGCGTTCCCGAACAGCGTCGGAGAGATCGACGCAGCGGCGAGCGTCCTCACTGGTTTGCCTGTCCACGTGGTGTTTGACCCCCTCACCACACTGTGCGTCGCGCTTGCCATCGGTCCCGTGTGGTTCCTCGTCCGCGTCGGGCTGGGCGGTTCGGCGTGGGCAGGCCTCGCGGCTGCGGCTGTGTTGGCGACGAATCAGCTCATGTACTGGTTGGTCGGTTCTGGCTATCAGCAGGAGGCCGAGGCGATGCCGGTGTTTGTCGCCGCACTGGGCATCGCCGCGTATGCGTGGCGGAACGAAAGCCTGCCGGCCGGTGCCCTGGCCGGGATCGTGGCCGGAGCGCTCCCTGGCCTGTATCTCCCGATCGCCGCCCTCTTCGCCATCTGCGTGCTCGCTTACTTGGTCGTCAGCGCCGCTGTCGGCCCACCGGCGCAGCGATTGCGATTGCTTCGCGCGCTGGGGCCGGCAATCGGCGCCGGGATGGCCTGTGCGGCCATGGCCATCTACATCCTGACCTTCCGCGGAGGGCTCACCGCATGGTTCTCGATCGTCGGTGGCCGATTCGCGGCGGGAAACGTGACCTCATTCCCGGCCTTGCCCTATGTCTTTGGGACCCTGCCCTTTGCCCATGTATGGGAGCAAACCCTCCGTCCGCTCAAAGCCTACGAAAGGGTGATCTATCCGGCTCTCATCGTCGTGTCCGCGGCGATGGTTGCGCTGCTGCTGCTCGGCCAGGTCCGCGCAATCCTGCAGCGTCGCGCTCCCGAGGCTACCCTCCTTGCCGGAGGGATGCTCTTCGTCGCTTATGAGGTTGCAATCGCGAGGTATCCGTACGGCTATGTCAAAGCGATCGGTTTTCTCGCGCCGCTGACGAGCGCCTTCGTGGCATTCGGCGCCGTGGGTCTGGAAGCGCTGTTGAGGTCGAAGGCCGCTACGACGATGAGCCGGGCGCTTGGCCCGATTGGGGTGCTGACACTTGCCGCAGTGCTGGCGGGATCAACTCTCGCGAGCCGCGACATGGTGCAGACGTGGTTGGCGGGCCCGCCTACATTTACAAGTTCGTCCCTCAGCCTGTCCGCCCTGGCCTCCGGGATTCCGGTGGGCACGAGCGTGTTCGTGGATTATCCGACCAACGATTACCGCACGCTGGTCGAAGTCGCCGCCATCGCCTATTTCCTCCCTGACCGCCAGGTTCGAATCTTCACCGGCGATACACGGCTCGGAACCTTTCCAGATCAGAACGTGCGGCCGCAGCCATGCGCCTTCGACTATGTGATCGCGTCCGCCCCGCCAGATAGTGACTTCACTCTTGTGTATTCGGACCTGAGCGCGGGCCTCGATGTCTTCAAGCGGATTGGGCCCTCATGTGCATGAACTCTTACGAGCGAGAGCCGGCCATCACCTGTTGGTACCAGCGAATCGTCTCCCCCAACCCCTCACGGAATGGCGTCGACGACCGGAACCCGAACTCTTTCCACGCGCGCTCCACGTTGAGCTTGCGGCGGGGCTGGCCATCCGGCTTGGAGCGATTCCAGACGATCGCCCCCTCGAAGCCAGTCAGCTCCGCGATCAGCTCGGCGAGTTCCTTGATCGAGATCTCCTCGGAGCTCCCAATGTTGACGGGCGCGGATTTGTCGTAGCGCTCGGCCGCAAGCACGATGGCGCGCGCCGCGTCACCGACGTACAGGAACTCCCGCGTGGGCGAACCTGTCCCCCACACCTCCACCGACGGTGCTTTCGCTTCGCGAGCCTCGAGGCATTTGCGGATCAGCGCCGGGATCACGTGCGAGTTCTGCAGGTCGATGTTGTCGCCAGGTCCGTACAGATTCACAGGCAGGAGGTAGATCGCGTTGAACCCGTATTGGTCGCGATACGCCTGGGCCTGGACAAGGAGCATCTTCTTGGCGAGGCCGTATGGCGCGTTGGTTTCCTCCGGGTAGCCGTTCCAGAGGTCGTCTTCCGAAAAAGGAATCGGAGCGAATTTCGGATACGCGCAAACCGTCCCCACCTGTACGACTTTCTCGACGTCGTTGTGACGCGCCTGCTCGAGGACCTCGATGCCCATGATCGCGTTGTCGTAGAAGAACGATCCCGGATTGTCCCGGTTCGCTCCGATGCCGCCAACACGAGCGGCGAGATGAATGACCAGATCCGGCCGCTGGTCCTTGTACATGCGTGCGACATCGGCCTGCTTGGTCAGGTCGTACTCGGCGCTCGAGAAGGTGAAGACCTTGGCCTCCAGCGGCTCTATCAGGCGCACCACCTGCCGGCCGAGAAAGCCGTTGCCCCCCGTCACAGTGACGCGCTTTCCGGCCCAGAAACCATGGCTGCTGCGTGCGTTGCTCGACACTCCTAAGGTCACCTCGCGGGTCACTCTACCGAACTGTCCGGAGCCGGTGTGCTCAATTGCCACAGGTCTGGTGGTGATACACGGTAAGACCCGGGAACTGTGTGGCCTGCCAGCCAAGGCTTCGCAGTGCCGCGGCAGCAGGATCTGTCGACCCGATGACGATCCAATCGTGCGCGCCCAGGGAAGACGGATCGAAGGAACCGTCGTGGAGTCTGTTCAGGAAATGAGATCTCGGCAGCAGGCTGCGATCGTAATAGCCGAAGCCGTAGCTCAAATGGGCATCGACAAATGACCAGTACTGCGTGTCAGGGCAGCCGGCGCGATCGATGAATGCCGTAACCCCGCGCCAGTCCTCCTTGGGCTCCCACCGGTCCTGATAGACCAGCTGGATCGGCCCCCAGTAAAGGATCAACCACACGGGCACCAAGGCTAGGGCCAGGCGCGGGACCCAGGCATCAACCCGGCCCGAGCTCCTGTTTCCATACGCGAACCTGACGGCGGCGGCAAGCAGGTGGCGGACGCCGATGGCGGCCAGTACGTACAGCGGCGCCAGGAGAAAGATGACCTGGCGCTCAGACCAGAAGTAATCGCCGGCCTGATCCAACCGCCACGCTACCGGTACGGCCACGACGAGGATGGCCGCAAATAGCAGCACGCGAAACCGCCGCGAGGTCAAGGCCCACACAAGCCCGAGAGCCGCCAAACCCACAACCAGATCTGTCCTGACCAATTGGCCGATGCCGGCGGGCGGGCTGGAGTTCAGAGGCGCCAGCCCGATGAGAACGACGAAGATTTGATGGATCTTGGCCAGGCCGAGCGCCGGCAATAGTCCATATCCGGAAAAGCTGAGCTGGTTCTGCAGCGCGAAGGCAAGCCAGGGAACAAAGATCAGCACCGCTCCAACTTGTGCGGCCAGGCACATTCCGACCTGCGTCAGTCCGCGCCTCACCGCATTGGCCGGCTGGTCTCGCCTCACGAGCAACAGGTACTTGCCCGCGACATACAGGCCTTCGATGGGCAGTAGCATCGCGAGGAAGTAGTGCGTGTACAGGGTCACGGCTGACGCCACCCCATATAGGAGCCAATCCTTGGCCGCGCCCGAGTCCAGGGCGCGCAGGAATGCGTACAGGCTGAGGATCGCGACCACCACCTGGAGCGAGTAGAACCTCGCTTCTTCCGAGTAGTAGATGTGAAAGGCGGAGACCGCGAGCATCGCCGCGGCGATGAGGCCAACCATCCTGTCGTTGTAGAGTCGCGCACCGAGCACATAGATCAGGAAGACGGCGAGACAGCCCATGGCGAAAGCCCACGACCTGGTCGCGATCGTGTCGTGCCCGAAGAATGTTGTGAATAGCTTTACGCCTAGATAGTCGAGCGGCGCCGCTCCGAGGCCCCAGCGCACCTCGGCGAAGAACTGGGGAAATGGGGTCTGCGCGGCAGTCCCCTCCGCCAGCTCGTCGATCCAGAGACTCTGTTCGCCAAGGTGATATGCGCGCAAGGCCGCGGCGACCGCGACGATGAGCCCAATCGCGATTCCATATTTGTTCCACCACTTGAGCGTGACCATCCGGTTAGAGGTCGAACGTCTTGAGGTGCGCCTTCTGCAGGCCAAGCTCCCAGAGGAACCACGGATTGTCTACGAGGTAGCGCCGCCACAAGCGGCGCGGCTGCATCCCCAGTCGGAACAGCCATTCGAGACCCGAACGCTGCATCCATAGAGGCGCCTGCCTGACGGTCCCGGAGTGAAAGTCGAACGCCGCACCGACGGCGATCAACACCGGCGCGCGCAGCAGCGGCCGCATGCGGGCCATCCACTGGTCCTGCTTGGGTGAGCTCATCCCGATCCAGACCACGTCCGGCTCGGTGTGATTGATCATCTCCGCAGTCTCGGGCGTGCACAACTGGTCGAGCGGCGCAAATGGCGGCTCGAGGACTCCGGCGACAGCGAGCTTTGGGAATTTCCGCTTCATCGTGTTGGCCAGCGTCTGGGCGACATCCGGCCCGCCACCATAGAAGAAGTGCCTGTGGCGCTGCAGGCCAAGCTCCGCGAGCATGAGGTCCGGGCCATAGACACGGCGCACCTCGGGGTGCCCGCTCAGGCGGGCCACCCAGACGACCGGCATACCGTCTGGCGTGACCATGCCGGCGGCGTTGAAGATTCGCCGTATTTCATCTGAACGCCGGCACTCCATGATGGAGTGCACCGGGCAGACGCAAACGTACTGCCGCCCCCCCGCCTCGATCCAGCGGCCGATGCGATCAATGGCCTGGTCCATGTTTACCGCGCTGACACCGACGCCGAGGATGTTGACCCGATCGCTCACCGGATGCAGCGTAGCGGCCTCCAAACCACGTTTGGCCGTGGGCTCATGATCTCCTCGTGATCCTGGCCTCGTTGCCGGTCCTCTTCTTCGGGCTTTCTTTCTTTTGGCTCTGGGCGACAAACACGTGGCGCACCGCCTTCATAAGAGCTGCCGTGCTCTGGGGACTACTGGTGGTGGCCATTACAGAAGTGCTGTCGCTCCTGGGCCTGCTGTCATTTTGGTGGTTGGCAGCAGCTTGGGCGATCGCATGCTGTGTCGCTGCCATTGGCGCCTGGCGGCACCGAGTCGAGCTGGCTGAGCGCTTGCGACTGCCACCGACCAGGCGCCTATGGCACCCCGCCCTACTCGCGGTTGCACCTGTTGCGCTGATCGCGGCAGCGACGGGCGTCATCGCGTGGGTGGCGCCGCCCAACACCTGGGACTCAATGACGTACCACCTCGCGCGGGTCGCACACTGGGCCGCCGACGGGTCAGTCGCCTACTACCCCACTGACATCCTCAGGCAGCTTTTCCGGCCACTATTTTCCGAGTACGCCACGCTGCAGTTCCAAGTGCTCTCCGGCGGTGACCATCTCGCCAACTTCGTGCAGTGGTTCAGCATGGTTGGCAGCATCATCGGCGCTTCATTGATCGCCGAACAACTTGGTTCGTCGCCACGGGGCCAGCTGCTTGCCGCGATCGTGGTGGCAACACTGCCTATGGGCATCCTCCAGGCGACCAGCACCCAGACCGACTATGTGGTCACGTTTTGGCTCGTCTGCAGCGTCTCCCTGGCGCTAGGGTTCGTCGGCCGGAGCAGTCCTCGCAACGCGGCCTGGTTCGCAACGAGCCTCGGGCTCGCCATGCTGACCAAGGGAACGGCGTACATCGTCGCCGTCCCGCTGGTGCTGGCGCTTGGCTCCTGGATGCTGATCCGGTTGAAGAGTCGAGTGCTCCGACCGGCCGCGATGATGATCCTCATCCCACTTTTGATCAATGCGGGTTACTTCATTCGCAACGAAACGCTCTTCCATGACCCCTTGGCATCAAACGAAGAGGCCATCAGCGGGGTCGATGCAATCTTTACGCCACAGGCGGTGATGTCCAATGCCGTCCGGGATGCTGCCATGCAGTTTGGGACCACAGACCCAACGCTCAATCATTGGCTCGAGCGGGCGGTGGCGAAGCTGCACTCTCAGGTCCTTCACATCGGGCTCAACGACCCCAACACCACCTGGCCTGGAGGTTTCCAGGTCAATGCCCTCTCGTTCAACGAAGACTATGCGGGCGATCCCCTCCAGACGCTGCTCGCTGTCGCTGCAGTCCTGGCGGCAATCGGCCTTGCTCTAAGGCGAGGGCCTCCTCTTCTTCTCGTCTACTCGTGCGGACTGGTGTTCGCCTATCTCGTATTCGCGGCTTACCTCAAGTGGGAGCCCTGGACTACCCGGCTCCAACTGCCCTTGTTGGTGCTTGCGGCCCCGGTGATCGGCGCCGTCGTGTCCCGCCTTGCAAACGCCACTGTCGCTGGGGTCCTGGGCGCAGCACTGGTCGTCGCCTCCGTTCCCTGGGTGATCGACAACCAGACCCGCCCGATTATCGATTTGAGACTTCCGACCCCGGTGGAGCTTCAGTCGCGGTCGCTGCGCGCGGGCCAGACCATCTTCAATACGCCGCGCACAGACCTCTACTTTGTTAATCAAAAATCCCTGGAAGCCCCGTATGTCAGAGCCACAGAGCGGGCGGAGCAGACAGGCTGCCGCGAGATTGGCTTTTGGGGCGGTTTCGATGACTGGGAGTATCCGGTGTGGGTGCTTGCCAACGAGTTCGGCAATAGGACGCGAGTCGACCAGGTTTTCGTCACCAACAACTCCATCACCGCGACCCGCTTTGCCTCAAAGCCCTGCCTCCTCGTCGCGGTCGTCCCTGACCAGCCAGCCACGGTAGATGTGGAAGGAGTCGAATTCGCTCAAAGTTGGAGCCAAGACGGTGTGGGGTTATATGAGCCGAAATGACCCGCGCGCGGGCTATTGAACTGACGCGCTCGCTCACCGAATGCAGCGTAGCGGCCGGCGGGTGCAAAGGCCTCGGGCTAGACGCAAGTGCCCGCGATCGAACCGGTGTGCTCGCCGGCGCGTGCCAGGCGGCCATCGGCCTTCAGCAGGTACAGGTGCTTGGCGCCAGTGATCCAGGTCCCGTTGGCGTCCGACAAGACTGAGTAAGAGTTGACGCCCAGACGCAGTGAGTCGCCAGCGAGGTCGAGCTTGTGTTCGTCGCTGCTGTCCTTCGCGTACCAGAGCTCGCCATTCTGCAGCCACGCAAACACGAATCCGTTTGCGGCTGCCCCAACCCACGTGTATAGGTCCGAGGGCAAGCTGCTCGAGAGACTGAATGAGACGCCGCGACCGTTACCACCCAGGTTCAGCCACTGCACAATGCTGCTAGTGGGCTGTGCGGGGATGTATGTATTGACGAAATAGGCGATTGTCCCTTTGACCGCCACTGGGACAAGGGTCTGGGTGTTCTCGATTTCGTGTCCTGCGCTCGTGTAGGGGAAGACCCACAGCCCTCCCGATGCTGCAGCTGGCGGCCAGTCACTGGCGCCGCCCTTGACGATGTACGCGTACACGCCACCGTTTTCGAGATCCAACACTTGCCAGGCGTTCCCTTTCCCGAACTCATGAACCGCCGCCCCGGTAGCCACGCTGACCACCTCGATTGCGTCCGCGCTCGGGTAGGTGTAGCTGGTCCCGTCCGGAGATACCCAGTCGAGCGGCACTGGCAGCCATTTCGAATACGCACGGTCATAGCTCAGGCCGAATGCTTGCCTGCCCCCGAGCCCGGGGCCTGGCAGGGTTACCTGGCTGGCAGCGTCCGCAGTGAAGGTTGATTCCGGAAAGCCGATGAACCCACCGCTGCCAGGAACACCACCCGGAAATCGGCAGCCTGCATTTGAACGCGATGCCTATCGGGGTTGGGTTGGATGCGGCACCGCCGCCGGTTTGGCAAGCCGCAAAGAGCCCGATCAAGAGGCACCAGCCCACGACGATTCGCGCCCTGCGAATGCTACTCATCCTCTCGACTCATTCATTTCCGCCAGGTACAACCGCGGCGCTGCGGTGAACGTTACGGATGGTCCCGTTCAGGGCCGGCGGGGCGATGCCGTCAAGTGCTCGTAGATGTCCAGGTGTGCCTGCGCGATCGCTGCCCAGCTGAAGCGTCTCTCTACCTTTTCTTTCCCACGACAACCCATGTCGGCGGCAAGCGCGGGATTGTCCAGCACACGTAACAGCCGGTCGGCGATGGCCTCCGGCTCTTGCGGCACGACGAAGCCGTCTACACCATCGTCAATGAGCTCGCGCGTCGGCGCTGCGGGGCCCCCTACTACCGGCTTGCCGCAGCTCCACGCCTCGACCACCACGCTGCCGAAGCTCTCTCGCGACGACGGCACGCACAGCACGGTGCACGCACTCAGCAATGAGTCGCGCATTTCCCTGGGAACCGAACCCAGCCACGTGACATTGCCGCTCGCGCGAGCAAAAGCGTCAGCGTTGCCGCGGACGTCCGGACCCGCGAACACGAATCGGACGTCGCGGCGGTGCTCCATCAATCGCGCCGCGCCGAGCAGCTCGCGGAAACCCTTGTACCGGTGGAGCTGCCCCAAGAACAGAACGATCTTGGCCTCGCCCCCAATTTTTTCCAACGCTGATTGCGGCGACGCGGCGGGATCGTTCTGCGGACCGAGCCCGACGACGTGCATCCGGCGTCTGTCGGCGCCGTTGGCAACCAGCCACTCGCCCTCCCCACGAGTGAGCGCAATCACCGCGTCCGAGAAACGGTAAAGGCGCCGAAAGGCAGGCGAGTTCCAGCCCAGCGGACGCTGGTGGCGCAGCGGCGTGAACACGAACGGCTTGCCTGCAGTCCTCGCGGCCTGCAGGAGTCCGGCCGAGAATGCCTCCCTCCCCATGAAGACGTTGTGCAGCAGCTGCGTGGAGGCTGCAACGCCGGCCAGAGGCCGCGACAGCAGGCGACCCATCAGCCAGGGTGAGGGGCTTGCAGGCACGTGATAGCCGGGCACCAACAGGTTCAGAGCACGTCGTGTCGAGGCCGGCCATCGAGCTAGGGCCGTCACTTCGCGGCCGTCGACCGCATAGATCTCGGGTTGATCACGCTCGACGTCGATCAGCGCGCGGAGCCAGTCGGTGCGCTGGGTGGTCAGCAGCGTGACGATGTTGACGTCGAGCCGGTCGCCGATCTCTGTCAGCAGCCGCCTCGTGTAGTTCTCGGCCCCACCGATCGCGGGCGCGTAGCGGAACGCCGCCACGGTGACATTGGTCATCGTTTGGCTTCGGCGAGCGCTTCACGGTAGACGTCCGCAGTCCGCTCTGCACATCGCTCCCAGGTGAACTCACGGGCGCGCCGCCGGCCCGCCTCGACCAGGCGCGCGCGCAGCGCGTCCTTGCTCAACACCGCCTCCACGGCTTCGCTGAATGACGTGACGTCTGTCGGATCCACGAGCAGGGCTGCATCGCCAAGGATCTCCGGTAAACAGGAGGCGTTCGACGCCACGACCGCGGTGCCTGACGCCATGGCCTCGAGTGGCGGGAACCCGAAGCCCTCGTACAGCGACGGATAGACACAGACGTCCGCGGCCGCCATCACATTGGGCATGTCGTCCCGGGCAACCTGTCCGAGCCAGCTAACGCGCTCCTTCAGGCCGGCGGCGGCCACGCGCGCCTCTTGCTCCGGGAACTGCTCCGGTCGCGCTCCCGTGATTTCAAGCTGAGCGCTCGCGAGCGCGCTGCCGGGATGTGCCGCGGCCATCGCTCGCAGCACCAGCTCGAGGTTTTTGCGCGCGACGGGAGCGCCCGGGAAAAGCAGACGGGGCCGAGCGTTAGCGCGCTCTCCATTTCGGAGCGCGAGATCATCGTTGAAGAATCGCGTGTCTACACCCAGGTGCACGGTCACCACGCGCTCCGCGGCCAACCCGTAGACGCTGATCGCCTGCTTGCGTGTCAACTCGCTGATTGCGATGACGCGGGCGGCCGCCCGGGCCCGTTCCGGTAGGAACCACCGCTCGTACGCCCGCCACTCGAACGGGTGGTCGCCCGGAAAGCTCCGAGCGGAAACATCGAAGACGGTGACCACAAAGGGCACCGGCACGCGCCATGGAACAACGAAATTGGGGCAGTGGAGCAGGTCCACGCCGGCTCTCCGCAGCTGCCTGGATGCGCCGTGGGCAAGCCACATGGTGGTTCGCAGCAGGCCTGGTGGTCCGGAGCGCAGCTCATGCACATCGAACTCGCCGCGTGCTTGCATGGCAGCCACCAAAGAGCGCGCATACACGCCTGATCCGCCCTGGTTGCGATCCGGGAACGTCATGTCGAACCAGACTCGTGGCCCCTCTCCACCAGTCCGATCGGATCTTGGCGTCATACGACTCATGATTCTCGCGATTGTCGCTTTGCCTTGACGTGCATGGAGGCTTCGACATAAGCTCCCGGCGGCGAAACCGCCGCAAAATGCTCCACCTCAGGATCCGCCACGTCGTCGCAATGGTTGCCCTCGCGGGGTTGCTGATAGGTCCACTCATGCTCACGCCTAGGCAGGCCGTGCCGATCCGGCTGGCTCGTGCGGATCTGACCCACCCAGAGATCACGCGTGAGCTATCCGCGGAGCTCGCCAAGGCCCCGACCACGCAACCGACCCCAGGCCCACCCACGCCCACGATCCCGCTTGTCCAGAACCCCAACGGTCCGCAGCGCGAGGTGTTCGGGTTCGTGCAGTCGTCGGTCATGGGCGATCCGGGTGTCGGCTATCCGAGCTGGGACTTTTCGATGCTCACCACAGTCGCCTATTTCGGCGTGCACATCAGGTATGACGGTTACCTGGTGCAGGACGACGCGGGTTGGTACTACTGGAGCTCGACCACCCTCGCCAACATGGTCAACACCGCGCACGCCCAGGGCGTGAAGGTCGTTCTGACCCTGATCCTTCAAGACGGCAGCGGGGATCAGCAACTGATGTGCTCGGGGCTCGGTGGAATGGACATCACCGTCCAGCAGGCAGTCCTCGAAATGGGCAAGAAGGGCGTCGACGGGATCAACCTCGACTACGAGGGCGAGAACGCCCCTTGCTACAACAACGGCGTCCAGGTCGGCACCACGCAATCGATGCTCATCGACCTAACGAGGAAGATGCGGGCGGCCATGACGACTGCGCAGCCCGGCAGCTACCTCTCCATCGACAGCTACAGCGGATCAGGTGAAGGTCCGGACGGTTTCTTCAACCTCCCTGCACTGTCGCCAAATGTCGATTCGTTCTTCGTGATGGCTTACGACATGGAGTACTACAACTGGGTCTCGATCGGCTGCACCCGCATGTGCTTGGGCCCAACCGCGCCGGTCGGCGGCTACCTTCCGTACAACGACACTCGAACGGCGTCCGAGTACACCGCCACGGTGCCGGCATCCCAGGTGATCCTGGGCGTGCCGTACTACGGGCGCAAGGCATGCGTCGGACCAGGCGACGCCAACGCTTACCCGACAGGTCCGATCGCTGCCGACGGTTATCTCGATGCCGCCGGGGAGCAGGCGTACGTCGACACCGTGCCCGGCACCTACTCGATCCATCGCGATCCCCACGACCTCGTGGGCCAAGAGCGTTTCGACGACTGGTTGAGCAGCACTTACAACTGCACTCGCCAGCTCTACTGGGACGATTTCGTGTCGCTCGGAGCCAAGTACGACCTCGTCAACCGCTACAACTTGCGCGGCGTCGGCATTTTCACGCTGAACTACGGCGGGGGTGCGCCCGAGCTCTGGTGCGACCTGCGCGATCATTTCAGCGCCGGGCACGTGCCGGCCTCCGCGACCGTATCGGCGACGCAGACGACGACCAGCTTCTCGGTGAGCTTCAGCGCCGGCCAGGGCTGCGGTGTCAGCGCGTTTGACGTCCAGATGCAAGACACGACGATCAATCAACCGTGGCTCGACATCGCCGTCGCGATGCCACCCATGAGCTATGTCAACCAGGCATATTCCGGAACCCTCACGGCCGACACCTTTCAGGGGCACACCTATCAATTTCGCGTCCGGACGCGCGACGGTCATGGATATGTGGGCTCCTGGTCGCTGCCTGTGTCGACTGTGGTCCCGACGACCGCCACCCAATCGCATCCGTTCAAGGGCATGTACACGCTCGACGCCTTTGGGGGCGTTGCCCATGACGGAAGCCCGCCCGTCGAAACCAGCGTTTATTGGCCGGGCTGGAGGATCGCTCGCGCGGGCCACGCGCTGCCCGGCCCCACCTCACCCGAATCAGGGCTGGTGATGGACGGCTACGGCGGCCTCCACGCCTATGGACCGGCGATCTCGGTGGTGAACTCACCGGCCTATTGGCCAGGGTGGGACATCGCACGCGACTTCGCATTCATGCCTGATGGCAGCGGAGGCTATGTGCTCGACGGCTACGGTGGTCTCCATCCGTTCTCGATCAACCGCTCAATAAGCCCGCGGGGCTTCGCGTTCGGCGGCGGGCTGATGCCACCACCGGCTCAGGGCGCCGCGTACTGGCCCGGTCGAGACATCGCCCGCAAGGTCGTCATCTTCCCGGACGGCACAGGTGGTTACGTGCTCGACGGCTTCGGCGGCATCCACGCCTTCGGGATCGGCCAGGCGGCGCCGCCCAACCCCACCTGGACCGGCTACTGGCCCAACTGGGACATCGCCCACGACATGGCGCTCATCCCGGGCACCCACAGCGGGTATGTGATGGACGGATATGGCGGCCTCCACAGCTTTGCGCCGGCGGGTGCGTCACAGCCGCCCACATTGACGGGCGGGGCTTACTGGCCTGGGTGGGACATCGCGCGCGGAATCTGGCTGCTGCCCTCGTCCACGCTCGCGCAGCCGGAAGGCTATCTGCTGGATGGATACGGCGGCCTCCACGCCATCGGTCCAGCTCCGCCTGTTGCGCCGGCCCCGTTCTGGAACGGCAGCGACGTGGCTCGTAACCTCTGGGGAGCCTGACCACACACTCGGCTAAAGTCTCGTTGAGCTTGGTCGATGACCTCCTGACCGATCCCGATCCGTCGCTGATCGGAAGGCGCGCGAGCCGAGGCGTGATGTACCTCCTGTTGCGCTACGGCGGAGTGCAGGTGACGGGCCTGGCGGCGAACATCGCTCTGTCGCGACTGCTCACACCCGACGCCTACGGCATCTACGCCATAACCCTCTTCGTCCTCGTCCTGATGGCCTTCCTGAGCGACTTCGGCCTGGGCCCAGCGCTGCTGCAGAAGCGCGCGTCGGTCAGCGACACCGACCTGGGCACGGTCTTCATCACCCAGCAGGTCGTTCTCGCCGCGCTGCTTTTGGCGGTCTTGCTGGCCGCGCCCGGCCTCGCCTCTCTCTATCACCTCGGAGCATCAGGAGTCTGGTACTTCCGCGCGATTGCCCTGGCGGGCCTTTTCGCATCACTCAAGACCGTGCCAACCATCGTCCTCGAGCGACAGCTGCTCTACGGCCGCTTGACCCTCGTGGAGGTCCTCGAGGTCGTGCTTTTCCAGGGCACGGCGGTTCTTCTTGCCGTCTTGCATTACGGCGCCTGGAGCTTCGTGTGGGCGGTGATCGTTTCGAAGGCGGCGGGTTGTGTGCTGAGCTACGTGCTCTCCGGCTGGCGGCCCGTACTCAAGTTCACACGCTCGGCATTCCTCGGCCTGTGGTCGTTTGCTGCACCTTTCCAGCTCACGTGGGTCACCTATCTGTTGCGCGACTACATGATCCCCATCCTCGGCGGCTTGCTGGTTTCGACGACCGAAGTTGGCTACCTCAACTGGGCGCTGGCGATCGCGAGCGTGCCCGGACAGATGGCGCAGATCGTGGGCCGGGTCAGCTTTCCGTCGTTCTCGCGGCTGCAGTCCGACACACGCCTCTTGAGGCAGGCGATCGAGACATCTGTCCGCGCCCTGTTCCTGGTCGCAGTGCCCCTCGAGCTGGCTGTGTTCAGCCTTGCTCCATGGTTGATCAGCGTGGTGTTCACGTCCCGATGGGCGCCGGCGCTGGTCCCCCTCTACCTCCTCTGCATCCACTGGACTGGGGCCAACCTCACGAGCCCGCTCGTGGCGGCGCTGAACGCGATTGGCAAGCCCCGGACCGCGTTGCTCCTGAATGCCGGATGGACCGCGTCCACCATCGCTCTGGCGGTGTTTTTCGTGCACCAGATCGGCTATGTTGGCATCGCCCTGGCCTATGCGATCACCATGGTCGGCGCGGCCACGATCGCCGTCCTCCTGGTGAAACGCACCGTCGGCATTGATCTGTGGCAGCAGGTACGGCTTCCGGTCAGCGCCGCCCTGCTGGTCGCGCTGGGCGGCTCGCTCGCCGTGCGCGTGTTCCCCGCCAGCCTTCTCGCGTTGCTCGTGGTCGGGACCGCCATGGGCCTCGGGTACTGGGCCCTGGTGTGGATCGCCGAAGGCACTCGCCTGCGGGCCGACATCGGGAGCTTGATGGGGAGCGGCGAGGCTGCAGCGAGCAAGTAGGTTGCGCGTCGCGGCCGTGCTGCCGGCCTACTTCGATGACGATCTGTCATTCATGGGCGGCGGTGATCGTTACGCCTACAACCTGTCGCGTGCGCTTCGCGGTTCGTGCGACGTCACGCTGATCACATTCGGACCACGCTCGCGCGAAAGTGAAGAAGACGGACTGCGCCACCTCGTGCTGCCGGCGCTCGGCCACGACAAGGACAACCCTCGGCCCCGCCTAAGGCCGCTGCTCCGCGAGCGGTTCGACCTGGTCCATGTCTTTCAGCTCCGATCTTTGGTCACGAGCGTGCTCGCCGTGATCTGCAGAGCCCGAGGCATTCCCCTGGTCGTCACCGACGTCGGCGGTGGCGGACGCAGCATGATGTTCAGGCTGCGCCTCTACTCACTCGTCCCCAGCTTCGTGTTGATCTCTGAGTTCTCGCAAAGCCTTCTGCCACGCTCGACCTGGAAGCACGCGAAGGTAGTTCGAGGCGGCGTCGACCTCGCCCGGTTTCGCTTCAGCGATGCATCGCGGCAGCGGCAGGTCGTTCAGGTGGGCCGCATCATGCCGCACAAGGGCATCAACTACCTGATCGACGCAGCGGGGGACGACATCCCGGTGGTGGTGGCCGGGAAGGTGATCGACCAGGCCTACTACCAGCACCTGGAGAGACAGAGCGAGGGCAAGCGTGTCACATTCCTGATCGATGCGGCGGACGAGGTCGTGGCCGAGCTCTATGCCCGGTCCGCGGTGACCGTGGCAGCGTCGGTATACCGCGACGAATTCGGACGCGAGTGGCCGAACTCCGAGCTCTTGGGGCTCACGCTGCTGGAGTCGATGGCGGTCGGGACGCCGGTCGTCTGCACGAAAGTTGGCGGAATGCCCGAATACGTGCTCGACGGAAAGACCGGCTATGTCGTCCCGCCCAACGATGCCGGCGCCCTGCGCGCGCGGCTGGACGTCCTTCTCGGCGATCCGGGGCGCGGCGCGTCGATGGGCCGATCCGGACACGAGCATGTGCAGCAGTTCACCTGGCAGAACGTCGCCGATCAGGTTGCGGCGGAGTACTCGAAACTCGTATGAAGCGCATTCCCATCTACCGGGAGATGGCCGGCGAGATCGATGCTGCCCGCACTCCTACTCTCGACGTCGGCTGTGGCAACAACAAGATCCCAGGCGCGGTTGGCATCGATCTGGTCGCCGGCACGCAAGCCGACATCGTCCACGACCTCAACCAGACTCCGTGGCCGCTGCAGAGCGACCGCTTCGAGGTGGTGCGACTCTGGAGCGTTCTCGAGCACCTGCGCGATGTCGTGGCCGTGGTCAGCGAGGTTTATCGGGTTGCACGACCTGGAGCCACCGTGATCATCGGGGTCCCCCACTTCAGCAGCGTCAACGCCTTCACCGATCCAACCCACACGCACCTTTTCTCCGCATCGTTCATGGACTACTTCATCGAGGGCACCGAGCTGTCGCGCTCCTATGGCTTCTACTCGAAGGCGCGCTTTCGGATGGATGAACGACGGGTCACGCTGAGCCCTTTATGGGCTAAGCTGCATATCACCCGTCTCTTGAATCGGAACCTCTCTTTTTACGAGACGTACCTGTCGGGACTGATCCGAGGTGCGGATATCCAGCTCAAGCTCACCGTGATGAAGTGAAGCTAAGGTTCTGATAGCCATGGCTTCCGCAAACGCCGCCAAACGAGCCGCCGACCGGCTGCTGTTCGCGATGCTCGGCCGCAGGTGGCTGTCGTACCGAGCCAGGCGGACGTGGGATGCACGGGCGGACAATGAAGTCCTGGTCGCCACGGCAGCGTATGACGCGACCGACTGGGAGACGTATTGGGCGTCGGGGCGGCGAGATCTCGACCTGATGCTGGGCGTCGCCCGCGAAGGAGGCTGGCTCCGGCGCGATACAGCGCTCGAAATCGGCTGCGGGATCGGCCGCCTGGCCATAGTTGCCGCCGACGAGTTCGACCATGTGATCGCCACCGACATCTCGCCGCACATGCTCGAGCAGGCATCGGCGAAGGCTTCGCGACCCAACGTGAGCTATGTGCTCCTGAAGTCCGGCCTCGAGCTGCCATCGCCATCTGAGAGCGTCGACCTGGTTTACGCATGGACGGTTTTCCGTCACACGTCCGAAGTCGTGTTCGCGGGGTACCTCGACGAATCGCGCCGCGTGCTGAAGCCAGGCGGCTGTCTCGCTTTCGAGGCGCTGATGCGGGTCAGCGGCACGCCATTCAAACCATCGCTTTCGAATCCTGTCAGCGAACGCGAGTACTCGCGCTCGGAGCTCGAGGCTTACTGCAAGGCCCATGGTTTTCAATGGCGTGCAGAGCGCGAGATTCCGTCAGTGACTGCTGGAACGGTGAACCTCGTGATCGCGTGGAGCAAACCTGGCGGCTCCTAAAGCCACGGCGACGCGTCCGCGGCGTCTCCTCATCATCTCCCACAGCCGCGAGGTGGGTGGCGCGGAGGTTTACCTGGAGAATCTGGTTCGCTTCCTTGCGGAGCCGAGCCGGAGCGGCTGGCGGGTCCAGCTGGTGTGCCGGCGCGACGCCGACCTGGACGCCTGGGCAGCCGAGATCTCCAAATACTGCGCGGTAGTGCGGCTGGATGTGACGCGCCCCGGTGACGTTCAGCGGTTGACCAGCCTTGTCCTGCATTCCGACCTCGTGCACCTGAACCTGAGCTTCCCTTCCGGGAAATATCAGTTCGCGGCGGCCGGGGTCGTGCGATTGCTCCGGCGTCCGCTCGTCGTCACGCATCACCTGGCGCTCAGCGTGTCCCAGCCGTGGCGCACTTTGATGCGGTGGTTGGGTCGCGGCTCCACAAGCCATGTCGCTGTCTCGCACCATGCACGCGACATCCTCATTCGCGAGTTCGGCTATGCACCAACTCGTATTGCCGTCGTTCACAACGGGATCGACGCTGAGCGGTTCCGTCCGGCGTCACCGGCCGCGCGACAAGCGTTGCGCCGCAGCGGTGGCGAGCTGCTGGACGGACGGCCATGGGGTGACGAAGTGCTCCTCGCGTGCACCGTGGCCAGGCTGAGCACGCAAAAAGGCCTGTTCGAGCTCGTCGAGGCTACCGAGCTCGTAATCAAGGAGGTGCCCGGGACCCACGTGGTCGTGATCGGCGAAGGCAGGCTGCGTCCTCGCTTGCGCGAAGAAGCGCTCGCTCGTGGCCTGGAGCACGCTTTCTACCTTGCCGGCGCCGTGCCGCGCGCACGGGTCGCGGAGTGGCTGGCAGCCGCCGATCTGTTCATCTTGCCCAGCCGTTATGAAGGCGGCCCGGCCACCGCGTTGATGGAGGCGATGGCGGCGGGCTGTGCGGTGATCGCCACCAATGTCAACGGAGCCGATGAGCTGGTCACAGACGCGACCGTAGGGCGGCTGGTCCCCGCTCGCGACCCGGCCGCCCTCGCGGCCGCCACCGTGGCGCTTCTGTCAGATCCCCAGGCGCGTGCCGATATGGGCGACCGTGCGCGTCGCAAGGTCATCGAGGCGTTCACGATCGAGGCGTGCCTCACGAAGACCATTGCGATCTTCGAGGCGGCAATGGATGAAGCCTGAGGCGCGGGTGGCGCGGGTTGCGCACGTGCTGCCCGTCTACTCCGCCGCCGGTGTGAATCTCCTCGGTGGAGCTGAACGGTACGTCGTCAACCTGACTCGCCACCTCGCGCGCGAATGTGACCTCACCTTATTCACATTCGGCCCGCGGCACCTGGAGGAGGACCTCGATGGAGTCCGGCACGTCGTCATCCCATCGCTTGGGGGCGCGATCGACAATCCCCTCCCTCGCAGCTTTTTTCTGAAGCTGCGGCGATTCGACATCGTGCATGCGCACCAGCTGCGCACGGCCGTCACCAGCGCACTCGTCGTCGCTTGCCGCGCCATGCGGGTCCCGCTGGTGGCCACGGACCTGGGCGGCGGAGGCAGGAGCCTCATGTACCGGCTCGGCCTGTATCGATGGGTGAAACGTTTTCTGATGATCTCTCGCTTCTCTCTGAGCCTCCTCCCCACATCGGCCCAGCCAAGAGCGACCGCGATTCTGGGCGGAGTAGATGCCGACACGTACGCATTCAGCGACGCTCCCCGCGTGCCTCGGGCGGTCCTTGTCGGCCGCATCCTCCCGCACAAGGGCATCAACTACCTGGTCGAGGCCGCGGGCGCCGACGTCCCGGTGGTGATTGCCGGCCGCGTCGGCGACCGGGATTACTACGACCGCCTGTGCCGCGCGATTGAAGGCACCCAGGTCCGCTTCGAGCTCGATCCCTCCGACGACGTGGTGCGGGATCTGTACAAGACTTCGGCGGTGACCGTTTCGGCGTCCGTGTACCGCGACATCAACGGGGCTGAGTGGCCGAACTCAGAGCTGCTTGGGCTCACGCTGCTCGAATCGATGGCCGTCGGCACGCCGGTCGTGTGCACGAACGTCGGGGGCATGCCCGAATACGTGCAAGACGGCACGACGGGCTTCATCGTGCCGCCAAATGACATCACAGCGATACGAGGCGCGATCAAGCGCCTTCTCGACGATCCGCCCCTTGCCCGGCGCATGGGCAGCGCCGGGCATGACCACGTGCAGCAGTACTCCTGGCGGCAAGTGGCCGCCAGGTTCACCGACGAATATTCCCGACTGCTCGACGTCTAAGGCGAGCTGAGCTGGATCCCCGCCAACAAGGTGTTGGAGAAGTTGGTCGTCCCCGACAGGGGTCCGGCCGCGGCAAAAATTGTGCTGCCAGCGCCCTGTTTGTTCGTCTTCCAGGCGAGCCAGATCGTGTAACTGCCCGCCTGCAGGTGCTGCACCGTCTCGACATAGGCGGCGTTGGGTGAGAAAGTGCCGGCGAAGCCGCCACTCTCTTTCCAGGCGATGAGCGTGCCTGAGCCGTAAATCCCGCCGCTGATGAAGATGCCGATGTCCTGGTTGAAGCCGGCGTTGGCCGTCCACAGGTCGGCGTTGCCGGAGAAGGCGTAGGTGGTGGTGGCGGCGGGCGTCTGGGTGATCTTGAGGTTCGTGGCGTCGATCGGGGTCCAGCCTGCGCCGTCGCTGTTGGGCAGGTTGTACTGCGCCATCGCGCCCATGGGATTCACCAAATTGCTCGCGGTGGGAAACAGGGCCACAGTCAGCCGGGTCGGCGAGAAGATGCCTGCTGATGGCCACGGTCCGGCACCCGCGTAGATGGCCGCGCCGGTAGCGTCCTTGTTTGTCTTCCACTGCAGCTTGATGGTGTGCGTACCGGCTGGGAGAGACACGTCCATATGCACAAAAGCGGCATTGGGCGAGAACGTGCCGGCGAAGCCACCGCTCTCCTTCCAGGCGGCGATGCTGCCGTCAACGTTGATGCCGATGTCCTGGTTGAAGCCCGCGTTCGCTGTCCAGAGGTCTACGTTGCCCGTGATGACGGCATACGAGGTCGCCGATGGCGAAACCGTCACGCTCAGGGCGGAGTCGAGATCGACCCAGGTCGTTCCGTTGTTTCCGCTCAAGCCGTACTGCTTGGAGGTGGACGCCGTTTTGACGGAGGTGGCGGAGACCGGCACGAGTCGCATGCTGAGACGCGTCGGCGAGAAGGCCAGCCCCGCGCCAGGCAGCGGTCCCGCCCCAGCAACGATCAATGCGCCTGGGAACGCTTTGTTGCCCTTCCACTGCAGCTTCACCGTGTAGGTGGAGCTCGCGGGCAGTGTGACTTCTGCCTGCACCGCCGCCGCGTTGGGCGAGAAGGTGCCGGCGAAACCCCCGCTCTCCTTCCACGCCACCACCTGGCCGGTGCTGAACGTGCCGCCGCTGACGTTGATGCCGATGTCCTGGTTGAGCCCGGCGTTGGCCGTCCACAGGTCGACGTTGGCCGTGATGATGGCGATCGAGTCGGCGGTCGGTGAGACCGTCAGCTTCAGGTTGGTCGAATCGATGTCGACGAAGTTCGTTGGATCAGGGCTCGAGTACGAGTACTGCTTCGAGCTGCATGCGCTGAGGGCTGCTGGCACAGTAGTTCCCACAGGGACCACCGCGGCAGACGGGGCTGATGCGGTTTCGGCGCCAAGCGAGGCGCTTACAGCCTGGACGGTGAATGTGAATGGGCTGCCATTCGTCACGCCGGGGAACGTGAACGGGCTGGAGGCGGCCGGCAGCGTCATCTGCGGGCCGCAGCCGTCCCAGGCCGTCACCTCGTACCCCGTGGTGGTGAATCCCCCGTTGCACGCGGGTGCGGTCCAACTGACCGTCGCGGCCTGATCGCCGGCTGTCGCGGCGGTGACCGCGGTCGGTGGCGGCAGCTGGAATTGCTGAACCATCGTCAGCTCGGACGAGTTAGATGGGAAGTAGTCGCCGACCGCCAATACGTCGTTGCCCGGCAGCGCAGCCAGCCCGCTCAGAGCCTGGCCGCTGGGGCCCGGATTGTCCGCCGTCTCCTGTGTCCACGCGCTGCCGTCCCAATGCGCCGCGAGCGACGACCCTCCAGAGGTGCTGGTCATCCTGCCAAAGCCGGTGATCCAGGCGTTGGTGGGTGAAAGGGTGAGGATGCCGAACAAGAAGTTGTCGCCGGTGCCGATGTTCGGGCTCGCGACGGTGGACCACGCGGTCCCATTCCAGTGCTCTGCGAGGGTCTGGGACAGCAACGCTGTCGTTTGAGTGGCCCCGACCGCCCAAGCGTCGGTCCCCGAGATCGCGCTGACGTTGAACAGTGCGTTGTCACCGGCCACCGGGTTGGTGCTTGTCACGACGCTCCAAGCGGTGCCGTTGTAGTGCTCGATGAGCGTCAGCCACGGGTTGCTGGTCGTGCTGTGAGCGGCAGCTGACGCAAGGTACTGGCCCACGACCCAGATGTCGCTGGGCGTGCGGGCATAAATCGTTTGCAGGATGTTGTCGCCGGATCCGGCATTGGGGGGCAGCGTAGAACTCCACGACATGCCGTCCCAGTGCAGGACCAGGTTTTGCAGAATGCCCGAGCCGTTGTCGTAAGCGCCTGCCGCCCACACACTGTTCGTGGCCAGCGAAGAGACGCCGCTGAGGAACTGGTTGCTGGCGCTGGGCTGCGGCGTGGCCACGACCGCCCAGCTGCTGCCGTTCCAGTGCATGGCGAGGTTGTTGAAGAACGTGCCCTGCGAGTTGCCGACGGCCCACACATCGTTGGAGTCGTTGACCGCCACGCCGGCGAGGTCGTTGAAGCCCGGACCGACATTTGGCGTCGCCACGACGCTCCAGTTGGTTCCGTTCCAGTGCTCGGCCAGGTTCTGATCCGGAGTGTTGTTCGAGGCGCCAGTGTTCGAGAAGCCGACCGCCCACATGTCGGTCGGGGAAATGGCGGCCGCCTGGACGAGCTGGTTGAACGTCGTCGCGTTGGGGCTTGCGACCTGTGTGAACAACACCGTGCACCCGACGTTGGTCTTGGGTTGCTGGATCGTTCCTCCTCCGGAACCCCTGCCTGCCGACGGCTTCTTGATCTCAGCCAGCAGGTTTGTAGGCGGACTGGGTGGCGCTGTTAAGGCCGAGCCGCCTGCGGCTGACGCCAGTGTCGGGCTCCACCCGAGAGCGACCACCACGAGGGCGATGCCCAGAAGAACCGGGGTCTTGCATCTCACGGCGACCCTCCCTTAAGAAGCAATGTCGATTAGCAGTCGCGTCGGCGAAAAGACGCCTGCAATCGGTCCGGCCCCCGCGTAGATGATAGCGCCCGTACCGACCGCGGTGCGGTTCGTTTTCCACTTCAGCGCGAAAACGTATGAGTGGCCACCCGTCATCGTGTAGACGCTCTCGGCGAAAGCCGCGTTGGGCGAGAAGGTCCCCCCGAACCCACCGCTCTCTTTCCAACCAATCAACTGGAACAGTCCGCCGTTGTCACTGACAAAGATGCCCACGTCCTGATTGAAGCCCGCGTTGGCGGTCCAGAGGTCGACGTTGGCGCTGACGATCGCAGTGGCGCTGATAGCCGGATTGACCAAAGCTTGGACGCCCAGGTCGGTCCATGTCGACCCGTCGCTGTTGGTGAGCGAATGCTGCTGGGTGCTAACGGTGTCATACGGATTCGTGCCGTTGGGCAGCAGGAATGCCGTCAGCGCGGTCGGCGAGAAGCTCATGGTGGTGCCGGGCAGCGGACCGGCGCCGGCGTAGATCGATGCACTCAAAGGCGCCGCACGGTTGGTCTTCCAGACCAGCTGGGCGGTATATGACTGGCCACCTATCAGGGCGGCGGTGACCTGCACGAACGCCGCGTTGGGCGAGAAAGTGCCGTTGAAACCCCCGCTCTCCTTCCAGGCGACAAGGGCGCCGTTAAGGGTAATTCCGAGGTCCTGGTTGAAGCCGGCGGTATCTGTGAACAGGTCTGCGTTGCCGCCCAGCACGACCCTCGAATCGGTGGCGGGAGCCAACGACAGTGCGCTGATCGCTGGGATCGGAGTCCAGGTCACCCCATCACTGCCGGTGTTCTTCGGCTGCGTTGTCGTGGATGCGAATCCGGGTGCGGTTGGAAAGAGCTCGAGAGTCAGTCGGCTGGGCGAATAGCCGCCACCTGACAGTGGTCCCGCGCCGGCAAAGATCGTGCCGCCGGTGGATTTGTTGGCCTTCCACTTCAGGCGCACCGTGTAAACATGACCCGCGGGCATCGGAAACTCCGCCTGCGCGTAGGCGGCGTTGGGAGAGAATGTGCCGTTGAAGCCCCCGCTCTCCTTCCACACCAGTGGCGTCGCGCTCGCGAGCCCGTCGACGTCGACAAAGATGCCGATGTCCTGGTTGACGCCTGCCGTCGACGTGAACAGGTCCGCATTCGCTGTGATGTGTCCCGTGGAATCGGCGCACGGAGCTGCCGCGAGCTGCAAACGTGTGGGGTCGACGTCCGACCAGGTCTTGCCGTCGCTGCCCGCGAGCGTGTACTGCTGGGTGCTCACCCCACTGCGAACCCGGCAACACGGCGCGGGAGAGGGCGTGTTCTCGCGCAGGGCAAAGTTCTGGGTGACCCATGTGGGAGCGCCGCCTGACGCGACGTCGCCCGAGAGCATCGTGCTTCCCCACACCAGCGAGCAGCTGGCCGGGTCAGGCGACGCCCCCGCGTAGTCGCCCCATCGGCATGGCGGACCGCCTTGGGTCGAGCACGAGAAATCTGTGTCAGCGACGGTGCTGCTCCGCAACACGATCTCGCCGGACATGGTGTTGAGAGGATCAGCCGCGCTGCGGCTCTGGGCCCGCGAGTCGATGAAGGTCGTCGTGCTCGACGTGTTGTAGTGGATCACTGCCGCGTCGCCGTTTGACGTCGGCGAGATGGCTCCATTGAATACATAAAGGTTGGGATTGCCGATCGCGCCTTCCTGGCGTTTGGCGCTCGAACCGCATATCGTGCTGGCGCATACGGACGGGATCAGCTCGTACCAGGTGACCACTGTCCGGCCGCTCGAGTCCTGGGCCGTGTGCTGCGTCCACAAGGCCTCCGCGCCGGCCGCCGCCGGGTCGCTCAACTGCACCGCCTGGGTCAGCCGCCCGTCGAGCGCGTCGACGTTGGGATTGCCGGCCGGCTGCGGCACCTGGAAGTCGGCGCCGGCCGGCGGGAGATTCCAGGGCGAGATCGCAATCTCCCCATCCCACACCAGGCAGGGAGGCGTTGCACAGGCGCCGACGGCGGTTGGGCTGACGTGAAGCGCGAGGACGAAGCCGGGATCGATCGCGGCGATGTATGCGGTGCTTGCATTGTCGGCCACGTTTCCTGGCACCGGAGTGAAGATGAGGCTCGCCGTGTCCGGGGGCACATTCTTGAGGGGTTTCGCGGCGGTGCCAAACTCGGTGGCGGTGGGTGCCGTGCAGCTCATGTCTCCCGCTGCTGGCTTGGGTATCGCCCAGATGCTGGCGGTGGCGAAGTTGGCGCCGTTTGCGAAAACGTCGGAGCCGATGAGGATGAAGTTGGCATCGTGGCCGAGCTTCGGGTAGTCGTGCAGGTTGGTCGTCGTGTCGATGTGGAAGTTGCACCAATCGATGTTGGCGAGGGTCAGGGTGTTCGCGTCGCCCCCTTTCGACCACCCAAAGGCAAGCTTGTCATCCCCCGAATAGAGTTCTAGGCTGACATACAGCCAGCGCGCTGCCAGCGGATCCCATTGGATCTGTGGGTCGCCTACGGCTCCGCCGATTGCGGCTCCAATGAATGTCCCCAGATTCATCGTCGAGATGCTGGCGAGGCTTCGATCGAAAAGGCCGATTTGGCTGTTCACCATCTCGATGTAGTGGACGGGGCCGATCGCCCCCGTCGAGTCCGAGGGCGTGTTGCGGCTTGCCACCAGGCCCTGGCGGTCCAGGCTTGCTGATACCGAGGTCAGGGGGCTGAAGGCGCCGGTCTTCGTACCAGCAGAAGGCAAGCGACTTGGTGTGTTGTTCGGTCCGCGTCTCAGCGGCGTTGCTGCGAGACCAACGGCGGCTGCTCCCGGCCCGTGGCTGGCCACGGCGCGCACCTGGAGGTCCGGCTGGCGCGCTGCTGCCGGCTGCGAGGATCCGGCAAGTGCAACCCCAGGCAGCGACACCAGTACCACCGCCGCCGCGGCCGCGATGGCGGTCAGACGCGAGACTGTGGGGAGATCCATAGTTCGTGACATTGTCGCGCGCCGCTAGAAGGATGCGACCTTCGTGCGTAACCCGACCAATTCACCGATGGAGGCGCGTTGACGATTGGCGGCCAGCGACGCGGCGTAGCCCACCGCCCACCAGAACAGGAACGTGACAGACAGGTCGCCCCACACGTCGTTGGTCAGCGTGACCGGGATGAGCGCCAGACCGCCGACCACCGCCGCGAGGGGCAGGGCCCGCTCCAACGTACCCCGGCGAGCGCCAAGGAGCCCCAGCGCCGACCAGTACAGGCCGAGGAGGTAAAAAGCCATGTAGAGCGCGCCGCCCAGCACTCCGGTATCCACGAAGACGGTCAGGATCGCGCTTTCGCCCGGCGCATAGTCCGGGCTCGCCGTCGATGCGGAACCGAAGCGATTCGCGGACGTCCCAGAGCTCCCCAGGCCCTCGCCCAGCGGATGCCTGATCGCCACCTTCATATCGGCGGCCACGGTCTTCAGGTGCTCCAGAAGCGACGGATCGCCGGCGGAGATGAACGCCGCGTTTCGGAGGGATATGGGGTTGAGGTTGATATCGACGGCGGGCCCGACCTGCGGATAGATGATCGTGAATGCCAGGACCACTGCGATCAAAAGCGGCGCGGACACGTACAGCCAGGGCCGCCGGATGATCAATGCCAGCAAAACGACCTCGCCGATCAGAGCGAACAGCGCCAGCCTGGTCACGCTGAACAGGATCCCGGCCAGGAGAAAAGCCATGGCGAGGATCGCCAACGTCTGGGCGCGCGAACGCTTGCTGGACGAGTCGAGCAGCACCACCCCGATCGGAAAAGCGAGAAGGCCCGTATAGGCGATGCCGAGCGGGCTGAGGTAGGTCGACACCATGCGGCGCAGGTAGAGCTCGGGGCCTGCCGTCTGGAAGAAGTTCTCGGGCAGCCCGCGCGGGCCGGAATACGTGAAGCCCAAAAACGCTGAGAACTGGTTCACGCCCCAGTCCAGCCAGGTGCGCGTCGGAACGAACCAGAGGTCGACCAAACCAAAGGCGCCGACGACCGCGGCCGCGCCGACGACCAGCCAGACCACAGCCGTGACATCGCCCTCGCCCGGTTTTTTGAAGGTACGGCCGAGTGCATACAGCACTGGAAACAAGGCCACGATTCGGAACGCTGCGAAGCGCTGCGTGAGGCCGGCATGGCCGTGAAGGACCCCGGCGGGCAGGACCAGGTAGACGAGCATGACCAGCAGAAATGCGGCAGCGACCCAATCGAGCACGGTCGGCCGGCCCAGGTTGCCGGCACGGTAGGCCCTGTAGAGGCGCAAGCCTGCGACCACGACGAGGAGGGCGAGTATCGCCTCCTTCCACACCTGCACCGCCCGGATCAGAACCGCGAACGTGCCGAGATGGACCAGAGCCATGATCAGGAAGTTGTGGAACGCCATGCCGGCGACGAGGAAGCCGAGACCCACGAATGGTCGGCGCCACGTGACCCACCCGGCCAATACGACGACCGCAAGCGCGAGCAGGGCCAGCACGTCGCCCACGATTGGCACCCGCCCATGCTAAACGGGCCCTTCAGCACGCCGCTTACGCTTCGTACGTGATCCGCAAGTCGCTTCCAGGATCGCGGAGCCCGCGCCTCGCGCTCCTCGAGGCCGCATTCACGAATTGGCGATTGCCCGGCTACCTCGGATCGATCGCGTATCGGTTACGGCTCGTGTCACCCGTCCTCTTTGATGGGCTGATGGGCGTTCGTCTCGTCCTCAAGACTCGACGCGGTCCATCGATGGTAGTGAGGCTACGTGACGTCAACGGGCCGGCGGAGGTGTTCGGCCTGGACGAGTATGAGACCCCCTGGCTGGATTGGTCGAATGTGGTCTATGTGCTCGACGCTGGGGCGCACGTGGGCGGATTCACGTTATGGGCGGCGAACCGCTCCCTATGCCAGATCGAGGCGCTGGAGCCGAATCCCTCGACACGAGCGCTTCTCGAGTCCAACGTACGGCGTGAGGGCCTCGGTGACCGCGTGCGGGTTCGACCCTGGGCGCTCGCAGCCGGCAAAGGTTCTCGGCGGCTGAGGCCGGCGGCCGACTCGGCCGCGTCAGCGTTGGTCGACCAATCAGAGCGCGGCGACGTACAGGTTGAGGCGGTCACCCTCGCCGAAGCCATCGCCGCGAGCGGATTCCCGCACATCGACCTGCTCAAGATGGACATCGAAGGAGCCGAGCACGAAGTGTTCGGCGCTCTCGACGCCCAGACACTTGGCCGGATCGAGTTCTGGATCATCGAGTGCCATCCGGTTCCTGGCACGAATCCCGCGGCTATTCAGCAAGTCCTTGTCTCGGCGGGATTCGATGTGACTGAGGTCACCAAGCCGCTAGGCCAGGCGCTGCTCATCGCTAGGCGCCAGGGCCGACGCTGACGTCCCACCATACGAAGACCCCGTCAATCTGCTCGGGACGGCGGCCGAGCAGCTCCGTGAAAAAGACCAGCATGGCCTGTTGGTTGTACATGGGACCGACGACCACGGTCTGAACCTTCCAGCGGGCCAGATCTGCTGAGATCGCCGCGACCAGGTCAGGTGTCATGTCGGGAATCTGGTTTCCCCGCTGGATCGCGATCATCGCCGTCTGGGTGGCGCTCTGCGGAGGTCGGCCGCCGCTGGGGTTTCCATTCACATCGGGCACGTTCAAGGCGCCTTCGGGCATGCGGAACCGCATGCCCGCGGCCACCTGCCACAGCATCGGATTCGTGGCCGCGTCCTGACCCGGCCCAAGCTGAAACCCGGGCGCAGTCGAAAACGGCGCCACCAAGGCGACCGATCCTCGAGGGATTCGCTTGACCGCACCTCCTGTAAAGAACGATGGGACCGGATTGGGAGTGGCGGGCCACGGCAGCGCCGGCAACAGCACGACCAGCGACAGCGCAACCGCGGTCCAGCCGGCGCCGCGCCTCCAGGCCCTCGTGCTCTGGCGCATCCACGCGATGAAGAAGGCGAGCGCCAGACCGGCCAGGAGATAGAAGAAGAGCATCAAGCGTGATGGCAGAACGTTGTCGAACAGAGGCAGCTTCTGAACTGGCAACCATGGGAGCGGGATGTGAAAGTGGATTCTCCCCGCCGCATGTAGATGCGGACCGAGGGACAGAATGGCGATGAGCGCCGCTGATATCGCTGCCCACCGCACTAACAGGCTCGACCAACAACGCAACGTGATGAACCCAAGGAGGGCTAGCAACGGGACGCCGACGTACGCACTCCACTCCGCGTCGTCCCCAGTCCACGAATTGGAGAGGCCCACGAGCTGGGTTGGCGCGAGCAACATCACGTGGGTCGGGACGACGAAGTTGAGCGCGTCGGTGACGAAGATGTCCTGTTCCCGAACGATACCGGTGACATGTTGAGGTCCGAGAAACGCGAACCCGAGGACTATTACAGCAACCGGCATGAACACCGCGGCGGCGACCGCGAATCCGGTTGCGGCTCGTCGAGCGCGATGGCTCAGAGTGCGGATTTGGAGCGCGGCAACAACGACAAGCCCGATCAAACCCGCCAGGCCGGTTGTCAGGAGGATCTCGGGCGTGGTCAAGAGCTGAGCGATGCCAAGCAGACCAAGAGCCGCGCCAGTGACCCATGCCGGCCGGCGCTCCCAGACAAGAAGCTCCGTCATCAGGAGCAAAGCCACCGGCGGGGTCACGCAGATCACGAGATTGAGGTGGCCCAGCGCGTGGGCCAGCATGTAGGGCGAGAAGCCGAACAGCAATCCGCCGAGCAGCGATGCAAGCCGATCATGAACGAAGGCGTTGATCGCGATATAGGCGCACCAGGCCGAGGCCGCCACAGCCGCCGTGATCGCGATGTTGAACGCGAGAACCGAGCCTCCCAGCGCCATCACCGGAGTAAGGAGGAGGCCGGGCACGATTGGAATCAGCGACCAGAACAGATTGGCCCCGCCGGGATAGATCAAGTAGTCGGTGAAGAGTGGGTTGAGCCCATGGCCGATCGAATATGGAACCCACCCCAGCATCCACATGTAGATCTCGGGGTCTCCGGCCAGGCCGGCTGAGAGATACGACGGGTTCATCCACGCGGATCCGAAGAGCACAGCCGCAAGCGACAGATAAAGGAGGAATACCCCGAGCGACGGAACCAAGCTGATCGCCCTGCGTGGGGGCCTGTCCATCAACGTCGAGGAAGTCTATCGGCATCGCCTCGGGTACCCTGTAGCGGATGGCTCGCTCGGCAAAGAGCCGGATAGCCGACCTCGCGCCGCCGACGACCGGCGAATTGACCTCCCCTGGACGGTCCCAGATACCGGCGGCGCTGCGGGTTCCGAGGCCGGACAGCCGGCTCCTCTTCCTGCCCCCAGACTGGCTCCCGCTCGCTCTCATCGCCGGCGACGCCGTGATCGCCGCCGCCGCCGTGCTGCTCGGCTACTGGTACCGCCACAACCTCGACCCGATCCGCCAGCAGGGCGGCGAAGCGCTCGCGTTCTCCCCTTACCTGGTCGCGATTCCGGCCGTGATCGTTTTGTTCTGGTTCGCCCTCGCCCTCAACCACCAGTACCACTCCTGGCGAGGACGCACGCTGGCGGCGATCCTGCTCGACCTTTACAGCGGGGTCGGCCTGGCGGCGGTGCTCATGCTCGCCGTGATCTCGCTCGCCAACCTCGGCGTGGACTTCTCCCGCCTCACCATCACGTACACGATCCTGCTCGCCGCTGCGCTGATGACCGCGGAACGGTATGCCCTTCGGCAGTACGAGACCCGCCTGCGCCGCAAAGGCATCGGCACCGACCGGGTGCTCGTCGTCGGCTCCGGAGCGGGCAGCGAAGTGTTGATCCAGCGGATGAACATGTTTCCGCAGTACGGATACCAGGTGATCGCGGTCGCCGACGATCGCGAGCATCCAGGAGCCGTATTTGCCGGCGTGCCTGTAGTCGGTGGGATCAAGCAGCTGCCGGAGCTAGTTGATGAGCTGCACATCAACCAGGTGTTTCTAGCTGTGCCTGGAGGGGACCGCTCGCTGCTGCTGAGCCTGATCAAGCAATGCGAGGATCGCAAGCTCGAGTTCAAGATCGTGCCTGACCTTCTGGAAGTGATGAGCACCCGGGTCGACGTCAACGCGATCGACGGCGTGCCTCTGGTCGGCATCCGCCGCAGCCAGCTCACCGGAGTCAACGCGGTCATCAAGCGCGTCCTCGATGTTGTCGTCAGCGCAGCCGTTCTCATCGTGCTGAGTCCGGTGCTGCTTGTGGTGGCGGCCCTGGTCAAGCTGACGTCGCCGCGCGGGCCCGCCCTGTTCCGGCAGGAGCGAATCGGCAGGCAAGGCCGGCCGTTCATCGTGTACAAGTTCCGAACCATGATCCCGGACGCTGAAACGCGAACAGGACCGATGGTGGCCAGGCCAGGCGACCCGCGCACGACGTGGCTGGGCCGCTTCCTGCGCCGAACCAGCGTCGACGAGCTGCCGCAGCTGATCAACATCTTGAAGGGCGACATGAGCCTGGTCGGGCCACGCCCCCAGCCGACGTTCTTCGACGTGAAGTACAGCGCCGACGTTCCCCGCTACCTCGAACGGCAGCAGGTGCGGCCGGGTCTGACCGGCTGGGCCGAGGTCAACGATTTGAGAGGCGCCGCACCCATCGGCGACCGAACCATTTACGACGCGTACTACGTCGAGCATTGGTCGCTGGCGCTCGACCTGAAGATCCTCCTGCTCACCGGGCTACGGCTATTCTTCCAGCGCCACGCGTACTGACACCAAAGACGCTCTGAACCAACCGCAGTACCGAATCACGATAGCGCTGGCGGCGATCACGTGCGCACTCTCCCCCACCTATCTGGTGCGGTGGCACTACGGCTTCTATCCGACGACTCTGCTCGAGCACGCAATCGGACTCACTGTCCTCGCATTCATCGTCGAGACCTGGCGTGCGCGCGCTCGTGTCAGTTGGCGGTCTCCCTTCACAATTCCCGTGCTGCTGTTCCTGCTGGCGGGTGCTATCTCGGTCGTTGCGGCCCCCAATCGCACCATGGGACTCGGTCTGTACCGCGCGTACATCATCGAACCGATCGCCTTCGCGTTCGTGCTCGTGCACTGCGCCACGACGACAAAACGAGCCCTTCTGGTTCTGGCGGGGTTCGGAGTGGCGGCCGTGGTCGTCGGGGTCGCAAACGCTGTCGTCGTGCTGGAAGCGCTGCGAGCGCATACGTACGACGTCATCCAGACCCCTCCGGTGGTCATCTACACGACCGCAAACGCCCTCGCTCTTTTCTTGGGACCGCTGATTGCGGTCGCCGCGAGCTTGCTCATGTACTCGAGCGACCGCCTGGTCAGGCTGGTCAGCGGCGGCTTTCTGGTCATCGCGGTGTCATCGATGCTGCTCAGCTTCTCGCGCGGCGGATACCTGGCCGTGGCGGCGGTCGCAATTGGACTCGCTCTTTCTCATCCGCGGCGCGTGTGGCTTCTCGCCGGGACCCTGACAGTGGGTGTGCTGGTGGGTCTCATCCCCCCCGTCTTTCATCGGATCTCGCTCGAGTTCCAGAACACGAACGGCACCACGTTCTTCGGGCGCGCGGGCCGCCTCGAGCTCTGGTCGGCGACGTTGCAGATGCTGCGGCAGCACCCTCTATTCGGCGCCGGGATTTCCGGGTTCGCCGAGCGCATAGGTCCGTTCTGGAACGCCAACCATCCCGAACGCTTCATCGATCCGCACAACATCGTCCTCAACTTCTGGGTGGAGACCGGTGTCCTTGGCTTGATCGCATTCGCCTGGATACTGGTCGTTGCGTTCCAGGTCACGTGGCGCGGGTGGAACCACGCAGATGCTTCGTGGCGGCCGATCGAGCTCGGGGTTTTGCTGGCGCTGGTCGCCTTTCTGATCCACGGGTTGGTAGATGTGCCCTACTTCAAGAACGACCTCAGCCTGGAGTTCTGGGCCCTGGTCGGGCTTGCCTGGACGGGCGCAATCGATCTTTGGTCGCGAAGCCGAATCAGGGTTGGCCAGCCCTTGAAGCGAGTTGCTTGAACGAACCCGCGATGTGTGGCCTCCAGCGCTTTTCCTATGGGCAAAAGTATGAAAGGATAGGTGCGGTCGCCATAAGAGCGGACCGGGGAGGGATCTGGTAATCAGGATGTGGTCGGTGGTCGGCCGAGGCTTGACCGTCGCCGTTATCGCGGTGGCAACCCTGCTCGGCTTAACCCTTGTCGTCCCTGCGATGGTCAACCCGACGCCCGGGCCCCACTCCAATCTGCCGGCGGCGACACCCGCGACGACGTCCTCACCAGCGACGCCGACCACTCAACTGCCGCCCAAGTCGGCGGTGACCACGTCCTCCGTTGCCATTGGCCCACTGTTGCTACCTCCCGGGGGCGCCACCTTGGTCCAGGGCCCCAACAACATGGTCGTCGCCGCAGGTCGTGACTGGACTTTTACTGGTTTCGACCAGACACAGGTAAGCGCCCTCTGGTGGGGCCCGGCCCCCGCCCTCGCTGTCGCCGCAGGTCGGACCTTCGGCGCCGCCGGACTGGCGGCCGACGGGACGATCGATACTGCCGGCGAAGGGCTGACCTTCAGCCCCAGCCAGCCCGACCTGGCGATAGGCAAGGAGTATTGGACTGGGTCGTTCGCCTTCAACGGCACCACATACCAATCGCGGCTTGTTGTCACTGTTACGAACACTGCCGGCACCACACCGATCCCCCTGGTCCTGGCAACCACCGTGCCGGGGATCGGGCTCCCATCGGCTGCCGGCGCCGTTGCGCCGGTGTCCACCGATTTCAAGGTGAACCTGAAAATGCAGATGCAGGCGACGCCATCGGTTTGGAGCGATCCCGTCACCTGGTACGACGCTCTCGGGACTGCCCACGGCGCCGGTGGCACCCTGATGAGCAGCTTCGACGGCGGATTCTGGTACGTCGGTACAAGCTTCACAGTCGCCAAGACAGCCCAATACTCGCTTGCTAACAGTGATGGGGCCACCTGGCAGGAGATCGACCCTGCTGTGCGTCTTTCGGTAGCTCCAGGCTTCGCCCAGGCAGCCGTCGTCGGCGGCAACATCGATCTCTGGACGGCAAACGCCGGCTACAACCAGGATGTCGGAATTTTCATGAGTGACAACGGCGGCGCCGACTCGCTGATCGCCTGGAAGGAATCGGGGGGCTTCGCCGGCACCTTCTCACCGAACGCGGCGTTCGTTCAGGCAGTGACCGCAGTGGCCTCCGGCCACATATACATCTTCAAGCTGGAGTGGAAGACAAACAAGCCCGCGTCCGGGGCCACGATCTTTGCCGGCGCAGGGCCTCTGCCTGCGCCCAACCCTCCCGCGATCTCGCCCGTTCGGCTCACGGCCAAACTTGCCCCAGCGTCACCCACTGCCGTCTACGACTCCTCAATTGCCATGCAGCACAGCCTCACCCACAGCGACGGCGCCACCTGGCAGGAGCTCGATCCGGCTCTCCGAGTTACGGTCGCGGCGACCGCCGCCGGCAGTGCTGTCCTGGGCGCAAACGTCGATCTTTGGACCGCCACGGCGGGCTTGAATCAAGACGTCGCGATCTTCGTGAGCGACAACGCTGGCGCTGACCAGCTGGTCGGCTGGAAGGAGTCGGGTGGCTTCGCCGGGACCTTCTCGCCTAACGCAGCGTATCTCCAGAGTGTCCTGAGCCTTGTGTCCGGTCACTCGTACGTTTTCAAGTTGATGTGGAAGACGAACAAGCCGGCCGGGACGACCGACACGATCTTCGCGGGAGCGGGGCCACTACCTGGTACAACCCAGATCTCACCCACTCGGCTGACCGCAATCGTTTTGCCGGCCGCCGCCAACCCCTCGTATACCGCGGTCGCGAACACGCAGTACACACTCGCCAGCAGCGATGGCGCGACGTGGGTCGAGATAGATCCAACTAACCTGCGCGTGACCGTGGCGCCGGTCGCGCCAACGAGCGTAATTGCCGGTGTCAACCTGGACCTGTGGACGGCCAATGCCGGCTACAACCAGGATGTGGCCTTGTTCGTAAGCGACAACGGTGGTGCCGATCAGCTGCTGGGCTGGAAGGAGTCCGGCGGATTCGCTGGCACGTTCTCACCCAACGCTGCCTTCCTACAAGCAATGATGGATCTGACCGCCGGGCACTCATACGTGTTCAAAATCAAATGGAAGACAAACAAGCCCGCCGGTGGGGCGACAATCTTTGCCGGCGCCGGCCCCCTGCCCAGCCCCGTGCAGATCTCACCTACACGGTTGACGCTGCTCTCGACCACCTAGCACCGGCTTGCGGGATTCTCTGGTTGTCGGCTCTTGCTGCCTTGTCATCGCCTGCGGAGGCGGGACGAGCTCACCAACATCTCCACCGGCCACAACTGTCGTCATTGCCCGAGGTGTTGTCTCGGCCCTGCCGACAGGCACCCTCTTCATCACTGTGTCCGACCTGTCGGAGCCGTCCGCTGCCTCGACTCCCGCCCCATCTGTGCCGGGAATCCTGTTCGTGCTCCAGGGTGCGGCCCACGTTTCTGGCGGATCCAGCCCGGACCTAAACAGTGGTCAAGGCATTTTCGTAAACCCGCAATCTGGGCTGACGCTGAGCAATCCGGGGACCGCGAGCGCAAAGTGGTACTACATTGCCGTACTCTCCGCTGCCGCCCGCGGAGGTCCTCCGCCGATCGCCGGCGCGAGGCAGCTATTCGCGACTGACGACCTGCCGCCATTGCCCCGGATCAACCAGGCTGAGGCGCTGACCCGCGCCACCCTCCTGCCCGGCGGACAATCCGATCGATATCGACCCAATGGGGTCGAGGTGCTTATCGGTCTCGATGGGAGCGTTCAGGTCGCGTTGGGAGATCCGTCACGCACATCGATTCTGGGCAAGGGTCAGGCAGCCTTCATGCTCGAGGGCGGTCTATTCCAAGCTTCTAATCACAGTTCGCATCTGGCTACTTACCTGTCGTTCTTCCTACTGCCCGACGGCATGCCCCTGACGCGCCCGGATACAGTGCACGCGTAGCTGTTCCTTGGCCGTCGGTTTCACGGCTGGCTCAGCAAGACTGCCGTAAGCGTCATGGGCGAGAAGTGTCCGTTGACGGGGCCGGCGCCGGCGAAGATGGCGTTGGCCGACTGCGCCGCCCGATTGGCCTTCCAGACCACCCAGACCGTGTAGCTGTTGCCCGCCTGCAGGTGGAGGTCGGTGCTGACGAAGGCGGCGTTGGGACTGAAGGTGCCGGCGAAGCCGCCCGACTCCTTCCAGGCCACCAGCGTCCCTGACCCGTAGGCGCCGCCGCTCACCATCACCCCCAGGTCCTGGTTGTAGCCCGCGACCGAGGTCCAGAGGTCGGCGTTGGCTGTGATCTGGTAGCTGCTGTTGACGCCCGGCGCCAGATTGAGCTTGAGGTTCGTCAGGTCGACCGCCTGCCAGCTGCTGCCGTCGCTGTTGGCCAGGCTGTACTGCTGTGTCTGCGTCGCCACTGAAGTTGGCGCCGGGACCAGGACCACCGTCAGCGTCGTCGGCGAGTAGCGGCCGCTGATGGGACCGGCACCAGAGTGGATGGAGCCGGCGCTGCCCTTGTTCGTCTTCCACTGCAGCTTGGCCGTGTAGGTGGTGCCCCCGCTCACCGGCAGCGCCGCCTGCACCAGAGCCGCGTTGGGGCTGTAGGTGCCGGCGAAGCCACCCGACTCCTTCCACGCCTCCGGCTGCCCGGCCACCGTCGGGTACGCACCCCCAGAAAGCGCGATGCCGATGTCCTGGTTGTAGCCCGCGGTCGAGGCGAAGAGGTCGGCGTTGCCGCTCACCAGCGCGATCCAGCTCCCCGCCGGGGGCGTGAAGCCCAGGCTGAGGTTGGTGGCGTCCATGTCCGTCCAGGTGACGCCGTCATTGCCGCTGTAGCAGGGCTGGCCGGTGTAGGCCTTGCTGAAAACATTGGCGCTCGGCAGCAGCTGCACCGTCAGCCGCGTCGGCGAGAAGGCGCCAGAGATCGGGCCCGCGCCGGCGAAGATGGAGCCGGCGTCGGCCTTGTTCGCCTTCCACTGCAGCTTGACCGTGTAGCTGACGCCGGAGAGGACGGGGATCACCGTCTGCACGCTGGCGGCGTTGGGGCTGAAGGTGCCGGCGAAGCCGCCCGACTCCTTCCACGCCTCGGGCTGGCCGCCGGTGCTCGGATAGAGGCCGCCGCTGACGGTCAGGCCGAGGTCCTGGTTGTAACCGGCGTTGGCGGTCCAGAGGTCGGCGTTGCCACTGAGCACCGCCATCGAGCTCGCCGCCGGCGTGAAGCTGACCGACAAATTGCTGGTGTCCAGGTCCTGCCACGTCGACCCGTTATTGCCTGTCAGCGTGTACTGCTGGGTGCTGCAGGCGGTGACCCAGGTCGGAGCGGTCCCCGATGGCACGACCACGTTCGACGCCGCCGACTGTGGACCCGTGCCGTTGCTGTTCACGGCCGCCACCTTGAACGTATAAGCAGTTCCGTTGGTGAGACCCGCGAACGTAAGCGTCGTCGCCGGCGGCGACCCGCTCACCGTCTGCGAGCCCTGGATCGTGCAACCGTCGTACGCGGTCACCACATAAGAGGTGATGGGCGCGCCCCCGCTCGAGCTCGGCGCCGTCCAGCTCAAGCCGGCCGACCCATCGCCGCCCGTGGCGACGACGTTCGTAGGCGCGCCAGGAAACGCGCTCTGGACGTAGTACTGGCCGACGAAGATGCGGAGGTAGCCGCCATCGTCGTCCGCATTAGTAGAGGTGTGCGTGTTGCACGTGTTGCAGAAGCCTGCGAGGTCGGTCGTGGGACTGCCTCCATTGTTGGTGATGCCGTCGCCCAATGGCCCACCGATGTCGTGTGTGCCCCAGTCGATGTACGTAGTCTGGCAACCGTTTCCTTTCCCAAACATCACCGCCACCAGGCCGGCGGCGACCAAGCTGGATGGATGGGCGATGAAGTACGGCGCGACGTTGTCCTGGTAGTGGCCACACGTGTTGTTCATCGTCAGGAAGTACTGATTGCCGACGGGAACCTGCCACGCGACTTGCTGCCGGCCCGTCTTCACTTTCAGCTCCGAAACCCACGCGAGGTAGCGCGTGAAGTTGGGAAATGTCGCGTTGGTCGGGTCCCACCAATGATTCCGGCCCTGCGTTTCCCACCATCCGGCGTCATGGTCGTCGAGGTCGTTGAAGACGACGTCCCAGGTGCTGCCAAATGGGTTGGAGGAAATCCCCGCGGAGCTCAGGAACGCGGCCGTGGCGTCGGCGATGGTGACTACGTTCATGCTCGAGCTTGTGCTCGACGCAATGTCGCCGCCGTTCGACCACGGCGACGCATGGATGGCGAGCACGACATTACCGGCGTAGAGGTCGCGGATGTGCAGCAATGCCCAGGCGAATCCCTGCACTGTGTTGGGGATGGCCGCAACATCGGCGAAGCCTGAGCTCGCGACCGACGCGCTCACGGTGGACGCATCGCCGCTTCCCGCCCTTTGCTGAAGATAGCCCCACAGGTCCGGCTCGACATGGACCACGACCATATGCCCGAAGGCGCCCGCCTTCTGCATGAGCAGCTTGAAATTCGCGTAGTACGAATTCATGGTCGTCGTGTTGTTGAGGTTGCTGTAATCGCGGTCGGACTCATTCGCGCCGGTCGACGGGTTCGACTGCAGCACCTCGTAGTAGGTGAAGACAGGGATGTAACCGTTGGCCTGGGAGTTGTTCATGTAGACGACCGCAAATTGCCCAGGGGGAAGAGAAAGATCCTGCCAGGTCGGCCAGGGGTTCGCGGTGTTGACTCCGCCGGCGAGGTATTGATAGCGATATTTCCACGGCACGCCTGATGAGGTCATCCAGCCGAGGTCGGATGGGCCGTTTGCAAGACCGAACTCGAGGCGGCTTGCAGGCAAGGGCGGCGCGGCGGCGTGAACTGAAGACGACCTTGCTTGCGGCAACACCAGCAGCGTCGCGGCGATAGCCGCGAGAAGTATGGGGACAGTCGTTCGATTGCGAATCAAGGCCAATCCTTTACGGTTAACCTCAATCGGGTCCGTTGCTTGCGTCGGCGGGGTTGTCTACAAGGAGGGGATCTGTGCTGAAGCCTCATCGCGTCGCGCGGGCGAGTCTGGCCGCAGCCGTAATCGTCATAGCCTTCACGATTCCTTCACTTGCGACCACCCCGTCGAGGCATGTCGCTGTCGAGTTGGCGGCTCCCCTCGTCGCGAGCACAGGCTGGACGACCTACCACCACGACAACTCGCGCAACGGCTACGACCCGAACGCCCCCACGTTCAACGGTGGGCCGTTCTCGCAATGGACCAAGGCCGTCGATCAAGCGGTCTACGCCGAGCCCCTCGCTTTCAACGGAACCGTGTACGTCGCGACGATGGGTGATTCGATTTACGCGTTCGATGGGGCGACCGGGAACCAGGTCTGGGCGAGGACTGGTGCGACGTCCGTGGGCACAGCCGACACCGCCTCGTACTGCTCCTTCAACCCGGGCCACATCGGCATCATGAGCACGCCGGTCATCGATCCGGTCGCCGGCATCCTCTACGCGGCCGGGCTCACCACCACGCCGAGCCTGATGTACCGGCTCTATGCGGTTCACATCAGCGACGGCAGCGACGTCACCGGGTTTCCTGTCGACCTGACGCCCACCGGCCTCAGCGTGGGTCTCCAGAACCAGCGAGCGGCGCTCGCGCTGGGCAACGGGCATGTGTATGTCGCGTTTGGTGGTTGGCTGGGCGACTGCGGCGCGTATCACCCATTTGTCGTGAGCGTGCCTGTTGCGGGCGGAGCCATCGACCACACCTTTCAACCCCAGACCGCGGGCCAGACGGGCGCCGGAATCTGGGGGCCTTCCGGCATCGCCATCGACGCTACCGGCAACCTCTACGTGACCACCGGCAACGGCACCGGCAGCTACGGCGCGACAACCTTCCCGTGCACGAACACCAGTTGGGACCACGGGGATGCGGTGATCAAGCTGTCATCGGGGTTGGCGCAACTCGACTTCTGGGCCCCCGATAACTCGACCCAGAACTGGTGCTCACTGCACCGCACCGACACCGACATCGGTTCGCTGGGGCCCGACCTGCTGCCCGGGAACGAGATCTTCCAGACGGGCAAGTCCGGCTATGGCTGGCTCATCAACTCCGCGGCGATGGGTAACTTTGACGGGCAGGAGACCCAGGTCCTCGCTTGCGGCGGACGTGTGTTCGGCGGCACCGCTTATTACAACGGTCGCGTGTACCTCCCATGCGACGGCGTCGGCCTCGTCGCCCTCAGCGTCAACACCGCCACCCACACCATCACCACGCCGGCGGACTGGACGCAGGCCGTCAACCCCGGGCCGCCCATCGCCGCCATGGGCTTGGTCTGGACCAGGGACCAGGGCGGGAACTTCCTTTACGGATTCGATCCCGCTACCGGAACCCAGCGGGTCAAGACCGCGCTCGGCGGAGGGTCCAACCATTTCGGCAGCCTGGCCGAGGATGGCGGATGGATTTTCGTCGAGCATGGCGCCAACATCACCGGCTTCAACTTCACCGTTCAACCGTGCTCGAACACAGCGTCCCCAAACTGGGTCGCCAACTGCAGCTACCAGCAGTACTCCCTGACCGGCAACAACGGATCGACGTGGACGGACATGGACGCCACCAACCTGTCGGTGACCTTCACTCCCGCGGCAAACTCTCTGGCCGTCATCAGCGGCAACGCCGACCTCTGGACCTCGAGCGCGGGGTTCAACCAGGATCTCGGCATCGCGGTCAGCGGCGGAGCGTTCCCCACCGCGACGGGGCAACCAGAGGCATGGAAGGAGAGCGGCGGCGCAGCGACGTTCTCTCCCAACGCCGCGTTCGTACAAAGGGTGATACCGGTGGTCGCCTCCACCGCTTACACGGCGAAGCTCCAGTGGAAAGCCAACAAGTCGGAACCAGGCACGATCTTTGCCGGCGCCGGTCCGATATCTGGTGGCTTCTCCCCCACGCGCATCACTGTCATGCTCGTGCCTACATCGGCGGCCACCGCGTTCACGGCGTCGAGCACAACGCAGTACGCCCTGACAGGCAACAACGGATCCACGTGGATGGACATGGACGCCACCAGCCTTAGCCTGCCATTCACACCGCCTGCCGGAAGCTGGCTCGCGCTCGTGAGCGGTAACGCCGACCTGTGGACCTCAACCGCCGGGCACAACCAGGACATCGGCGTCAGCCTGGCAGGCGGCGCGTATCCGACCACGTCCGGCCAGCCGGAAGCCTGGAAGGAGAGCGGTGGCTTCGCCGGCACCTTCAGCCCCAACGCGGCCTTCGTGCAAACGGCGTTGGTGGTCGCCGGCGGCACCACGTACACCGCCAAGGTCCAGTGGAAGGCCAACAAGTCGGACCCCGGATCCATCTACGCGGGCGCAGGACCAATCAGCAGCACGTTCTCTCCGACGACGCTGTCGGTCGTGCTCGTTCCCAACCCTGCGGGCGCGGTGGTGCGCAGCAGCACGCTGCAGTACACCCTCGCGAACAGCAACGGCGCCACGTGGCAGACTGTGAGCAACACAGCGCTTCAGCTCACGCTGGCGCCAGGCGTCAGCTCCAACTACCTGCTCTCGGCCAACGCTGACCTGTGGACGTCAGTCGCCGGTTTCAACCAGGACGTCGGGATCATGGTGAGCGGCGGCGCGTTTGGAACGGGAACGTTGGTGACGTGGAAAGAAAGCGGGGGCTTGACCGGCGCCTTCTCGCCCAACGCCGCCTTCGCGTTTGGTGACGTCCCACTCGTCGGCGGAACGACGTACACGGTGTGGCTCGTCTGGAAAGCGAACAAGAACGCGGCGGGAGCCACGATCGTCGCGGGTGCCGGCCCCGTCAACGCGACCTTCTCCCCCACCTCGCTGACCGCAATACTCTTGAACTGATCAACTGAGCTGACGCGCAGCGATCCAGGAGGGTGAGTACGTCTGACTCACGGCTTCGGGGCCGGCGCCGGCCCAGATCGCGTTGCTGGCCTGGGCCAGGCGGTTGGCCTTCCACACCGCAAATATCCAATACGTCGTCCCGGCCTGAAGGTGGACGACAGCGGTCACGTACGCGGCGTTGGGAGAATATGCGGACCCACCGCCGCTCTCCTTCCAGGCCACGACCGTGCCAGACCCGTATGTGTCCAGGCTGAACTGCCCGAACGCGCCATACGCGCCGGCGCTGACCATGATGGCGAGGTCCTGGTTATAGCCTGGCACCGAGGTCCACAGGTCCGCGTTGAGCGAGAGCTCGTAATCCGCGTCTGCGGAAGGCGTGACCTGAACGAGCAAAGCGGAGCTCCCCCCGATCGTTGTGGCCCAGTACTCCCCATCGCTGTTGGGAAGGGTTGCTTGCCCGATCGGTGCATATGTCGTCACCGTCGGGTCGACCGGCATCAGGATCACCACCAGCGTCGTCGGGGAAAATCGGCCGCCGATCGGACCGGCGCCGGCGTAGATGTAGTACGGGTCCGGCTGGTTGGCCTTCCATTGCAGCTCGGCGGTGTAGGTGGTGCTGGCACTCACGGCAAACGGTGCTTCAACGAAGGCTGCATTGGGACTATAGGTGCCGGATAGGCCGCCGCTCTCTTTCCAGGCCTGTGGTTGGCCGCCGGTCACAGGCGGGTACGCCCCGCCGGAGATCGAGACGCCAATGTCTTGGTTGTAGCCGGCGGTCGGCGTCCAGAGGTCGGCGTTGCCGCTGATAAAGGCGTTCCAATTTCCGGTTGGTGGCGTGAAGCTGAGCTTTAGCTTGTTCGCGTCTACGTCCAGCCACGAGGTCGATGCTCCGCCCAGGCCGTTCTGGCCGTACTGGCTTGTGCTCGTCTTGACGAAAACCGTGCCCGCCGATTTCGGAATAAGTTGAACGGTGAGCCTGGTGGGCGAGAACGCGCCACGAATCGGCCCCGCTCCGGCAAGGATCGAGCCTGGATCGGGCTTGTTCGCCTTCCACGTCAGTTTCGCCGTGTATACGGTCGACGCGGCGACCGGAATCACCGCCTGCACGTAGGCTGCGTTGGGCGAGAACGTCCCCGAGTAGCCCCCACTTTCCTTCCACGCCTCTGGCTGTCCCGGCGCCGATGGGTACGCGCCACCACCAACACTTATGCCGATGTCCTGGTTGTAGCCGAGGGCCGTGGTCCAAAGGTCGGCATTCCCTCCGAGGACCGCATAAGAATCGACGGCCGGTGTGAACGACACCGTCAGGTTGGTCGGATCCATGGCATGCCACGTGCTCCCATCACTGCTGCTCAGCTGAAACTGGTGGTTGCTGCAGGCAGTGGCATGCGACGGGACCGTCGAGCCAGACGGGACGGTCGGCAATGTCGCACTCGATGCAGGGCCGCGACCGAAGCCGTTCACAGCGCTGACCTTGAAGGTGTATGACACGCCGTTGGTCAGACCGGAGAAATTCGCGGTCGTCGGTACCGGCGAACCGGTAGCAGATATCTCACCCTGCAGCGAGCAGCCGTCGTACGCGCTCACCACATAAGACGTGATGGGCGAACCTCCATCCGAGCACGGTGTCGCCCAGCTCACGGTTGCTGATTGGTTGGCGCCCGTCGCGGTCACAGACGTCGGCGACGCAAGCCCCGAATAGTTTTCGATTAGGCTGCGGTCGAGCGGTTGGTTGTCGATGAAATCGCCAACCGCCCAAATGTCTCCTGGTGCGGCAGCCACGCCACCAGACAGCACTGTGTCCGACGAGCCGGTTGACGCGGCATTGGACAGTCCCCACGACGCGCCGTTGTACTGCGCAACCAAAGAGGAGAACTGGTTGGTCGATTGCGCGTATCCGCCTACGGCCATGTAGCTGGTCGGGCCGGTTGGGAACACGTCACTGAGAAAGTTTGTGTATCCACCCGGAGAAGGCGGCGTGACGACAGACCAGGTGCCAGATGCCCAGTGCTCGAGCAACAGCCCCCCGCTCGTAAGCGGACCCGTGTATCCCACCGCCCAGAAGTCCGAGCTGGACGCTGAGGCGATGGCAATGATCGTGTTGTCACCCGCAATCGCATTCGGGCTGGGCACTACCGTCCATGTTTGACCGTCCGCCGAATGCAGGTACAGCGTGCGTCGCGCACTGGTTGGCGTGGCGCGGTAGTAGCCGACCGCCCACATGTCAGTCGCGGAGACGACGTCGATGCCAAACAATGTGTTGTTGCCGGTCCCCACGTTCGGAGTGGTGAGGTCATGGAACGTCACGCCGTCGTACCACTTGATCAAGGTCTGCCATACGTACGCACCGGTGGAGTCCTGGGCGAGGATGGCTCCCACCATGAACACGTTGTTCGGGCCGGTGGCGCCCACGTCGTTGAGAACGGTTGCGGCGACGGGGTTGGGATCGTAGCTATTGATGCTGCTGCCGCCTCCGAACTTTGTGAAGGCTCCTTCCGGCACGCCGTTCATGTGCGCAACACCGACCACCCAGATGTTTGTGGCATCGATCGCGACGACGCCGTTTTCATATTCGTCCTCAGGGCCGTGGGTCGCCAGCACATTCAGTGTCCACGCCGTTCCATCCCAGTGCTGCCCCATGTTCCTGAGAGCACCGGTCGTCGGATCCTGCCTCGATCCCACAGCCCAGATGTCGGTCGGTGTCGCTGCTGACACGTCGGAGAGGAAGTTGTTCCACGTGTAATCCTGGGCGTCGACAACACGCCAGCCTGGGGAACAGGCGCTGAAAGGTTGCGCCAGATGTTTGTCAGCTTGCACAGTCGCACCGCCGGGCAGGCCGGCGACCCGCTGCCCGCGCAGCGAAACAGCATCCTCAGGAAGTTGCTTCGGGTGCGCGCTGAGTTGCGAGTCGTATCGCGGCGCAGCAGCCGAGGCGGGCGAACTGCCGAAACCGAGACTGAAAATCACAAAACTAAGGGTCAGCAGGGACCAAAACCTGTCCCGCGCCATTGCCTTCCCTCCCAACCCGATCGCGACCCGCTTGGCGGGTGAATATACAGTGCAGCCGGCTTTCCCGCCGGAGCCGGCACTAGCGGGCTTGACCCGCCCCCGAATACCGCGAATGCCGGCACTCGCGGGGTTCCCTTTTTAACTGAGGCGAACCGACGTGAGCCAGATCTGGGATATGTTCGACCCACCGCCTGCGCCCTCGAAAATCGAATTGGCCACCTGCGCGGGCCGGTTCGCCTTCCATACCACCCACCACGAATAAGACGATCCGGCTTGCAGCTGGAGAACGACCGACAAGAAGGCGGCATTGGGCGAAAAGGTTCCGGCGAAGCCGCCGCTTTCCTTCCAGGCCACCACCGTGCCGCTCCCGTACGCACCGCCGCTGACCATGATCCCTACGTCCTGGTTGTAGCCGGCGACCGAGGTCCAGAGGTTCGCGTTCGCGGAGACGGACCACGTCCCGGGCCCGCCAAGCCCTTGAGTTAGCTGATGGTTCGAGTCCATTTCCTGCCAGTAGCTGCCGTCGCTGTTGGGTTGGGTGTACTGCCACGAGGTCTCCTGATATGCAAACGAGTTGTCAGGGATGAGGACCACCGTCAGCGTGGTTGGCGAGAAATGTCCACCGATGGGTCCCGCTCCCGCATAGATCGTGCCGGGGTCGCCCTTGTTCGCCTTCCACTGCAGCCTGGCTGAAAATTCAGTGCCGCCGGCTGTCCCCGATAGAAGCGTGTCATTCACCCCGCCTTGTACGAAGGCGGCGTTGGGACTGAACGTCCCGCCATAGCCGCCGCTCTCCCCCCAGACTTCCGGCAACCACGATCCGCTCGGATAATGGCCACCGGTCATGGCGACGCCGACGTCCTGGTTGTAGCCGGCGCTGGACGTCCACAAGTCGGCGTTTGCGCTCACGAGACCCCACGTGTAACCGGTGCTAGGCCAGGTAAATGTGATCTTCAGGTTGGTCGGATCCATATCCACCCACGTGTTTCCGTCGTTGCCGGTCAGGCTGTACTGAGCAGTGCTGGTCGCGCTGAAGACGATCGCAGCCGACGTCGGGATCAGCTGCACCGTGAGACGCGTCGGCGAAAAGGCGTTGCCGATCGGTCCGGCGCCGACAAAAATTGACCCTGCGTCCGCTTTGTTCGCCTTCCACTGCAGCCTGGCCGTGTATGCGGTCGCGGCCTTGACCGGGATTGCTCTTTGCACATAAGCGGCATTGGGGCTGAACGTGCCGGCAAAGCCACCGCTTTCCTTCCACGCTTCAGGCCGCCCGACCGCCGTCGGGTAGATTCCACCAGTCATCGCGATCCCGACGTCCTGGTTGTATCCGGCATTGGACGTCCAAAGATCCGCGTTGCCGCTGACGATGGCGAATGAGTCCACGGTGGGCGTGAACGACACGTTGAGCTTGCTGGCGTCCATATCCACCCACGTGCTGCCGTCGTTGCCCGTCAGAGCGTATTGCTGCGGGCTGCACGCGGTGACCCACGTCGGCTTGGTTGTTCCGGTCGGTGTGACGACGCTCGAGGCGGCGGATTGTGGACCGAGCCCGAAGGCATTCACAGCCGCGACCGTGAAAGTGAAGGCGGTGCCATTGGAGAGTCCGGTGAAGGTGGTCGTGGTCGCCGGCGGCGTACCAACGACGCTGGCTGAGCCTTGAATGGTGCAGCCGTCGTAAGCGGTCACCACATACGACGTAATCGGGGAGCCACCATCGCTGCATGGAAGCGTCCAGCTCACCGTGGCCGACTGATCGGTCGCCGTCGCCGTCACCCCGGTGGGCACGGCCAGACCGGAGTAGTTCTCGACCAGGTTCTTGTACACGTTGGCAGACGTCAGGTAAGTCCCGACCGCCCACAGGTCGCCGGCGCCCGCCACGGCAAGGCTGAAGAGCCGTGACTGCACGCCGGTCGCCGCACCGAATGACGCCGTCCATGTCGTTCCGTCCCAGTGGTCGATGACCGGGGTCACTGATCCAATACCAGGCCCGGCGTAGCCGACCGCGTAATAGTTGTTGGCCGCGATCGCGACCACGTCGCCGAGCTTGTTCACGCCCGAGCTCGCGTTGCCGCTGGGCACCTGCGTCCATTTGGTGCCGTTCCAGTGCAGGGTGAGCAGGCTCGTATTACCGTTGCCGAGGTCCGTGTAACCGACCGCCCAAGCGTCGTTGCTGGCCGTCGCGGCCACCGACAGCAACGTGCTGTCGAGCGGCATGGGATCGCTTGCGGCGACCGTCCATGCGTTGCCGTCGAAGTGCTCGATCAGAACCTGTCGGGGGCTTGGTTGATAGAGCCATTGGCGAAAGTACCCCACCGCCCACACGTCCGTGGGCGCTCGGGCAGCCACCCCATATAGGAAATTGTCGCCTACCCCCTCTCGAGTCCCGGGTGGAATGGTCCATCCTGGGCCTATCCAGAGCTCGGCCAGAGGGTTCCAGATGTTGTACGCAGGTATGTACTGCTCACCTACTGCCCAGACGTGACTGGTGTCGATGGCGCTCACATCATTCAGGACCGTAGGCTGACCCTGCACAGCTGGTGTGAAGACCGACGTCCATGCCGTGCCGTCCCAGTGAAGAGACGTCGGCTGATCAATGCCGCTGGCGTTGGACGCACCAACCGCCCAGACGTCGTTGCTTGCAACCGCGGCTACGTCGTTGAGGTCGTTTGCGCCTGGCGTCGGATTGGGGGTCGGCACCAGCGACCAGGCCGTCCCATCCCAGTGCTCGATCAGGTTCTGATCGTTGGCGGTGGTCGCATCCTGCGAGTTGCCGACCGCCCAGATGTCGGTCGGCGACACCGCGGCTACGCCACCGAGGAAGTTGTTCCAGGAACCGCTCTGGTTGTCCACCACCCGCCACGCAGCCGCACAAGCCATGAGCGGCCGCGAAGGTCGCGCAGGGATCGATGTAGTTCGAGGCCCGCCCAGCATCATCCGCCGCTCCGAGAGGATGCCCAGATCGCGCTGCTTTGTGGCCTTAGCTGGAGATGGCGGTGCGGCCGCCGCCGCGGCGGGCGCGGCAGAGAAAACCAGAGATGACACCACGCCCGCCGTGACCAACATCGACCACCAAATGCGAATGGGCAATTCGGCTAGCTCAACTGGACTGCCGTGAGCCAGGTTGGCGAAAAGAGGCCCCCGATCGGTCCGGCGCCCGCCGCGATCAAGTTACTGACCGCCGCGACGTTGTTGGCCTTCCAAACCGCCCATACGGTGTACGTGACGCCGCCCTGAAGGTGCAGGTCGGTGGCCACGAAGGCGGCGTTGGGCGAGAAGGTGCCGGCGAAGCCGCCGCTCTCCTTCCATGCGACCAGAGTGCCCGGTCCATAAGCCCCTCCGCTGACCATCAGTCCGATGTCCTGGTTATAGCCGGCGACTGAAGTCCACAGGTCGGAATTGACAGAGATCGCGAAGCTCGTTGCCGCCGCCGGCGCGACCGTCAGTTTGAGGGCAGACATGTCGAGCGCCTGCCAGTAAATGCCGTCACTGTTGGGCTGTGTGTACTGAACAGTGCTGTGCGCCACGACGGAGCCTGCCGGGCTTGGGACGAGGATCACCGTCAGCGCGGTCGGTGAGAAATGCGTGGCGATCGGTCCGGCGCCGGCGAATATTGATCCCGAGTCTGGCCTGTTCACCTTCCATTTGAGCTTGGCAGTGTAGGTTGTGCTCGCGGCGAGCGCGAGTGGGACCTGGACAAATGCTGCGTTCGGCGAGAAAGTTCCCGCGAAGCCGCCGCTCTCCTTCCAGGCCTCGGGTTGATTCGCCACCGTTGGAAATGCACCGCCGGACATGCTGACGCCGATGTCCTGGTTGAAGCCAACGCTTGCAGTCCATAGGTCGACGTTGCCGCTCACAAATGCGGTGTAGGTTCCGGTCGCTGGTGTTGTGAACTGGATCGCAAGGTTCGTGGAGTCCATGTCAACCCAGGTGGAGCCGTCGCTGCCGGTGAGCGAATACTGCACAGCGGTCGCCTTCTTGAGTGCCTGGGTCGATGCGACAAGCTGAACGGTCAAGCGCGTAGGCGAAAAAGAAGTTGCTATCGGTCCCGCCCCGGCAACGATCGTCCCGGCGTCGGATTTGTTGGCCTTCCATACGAGAGACGCCGTGTATGCGACTCCGTGCACGACGGGGACGACGGTCTGCACGAACGCCGCGTTGGGCGAGAACGTGCCGGCGAAGCCGCCAGATTCCTTCCAGCCCTCCGGCTGTCCAGCCACCGTCGGAAAGGCACCGCCACTCAGCGCGACGCCGATGTCCTGGTTGTAGCCCGCATCCTCGGTCCATAGATCGGCATTGCCGCTCAACACCGCAAACGAATCGACTGCCGGCGTAAATGTCACACCGAGGTTGGTGGCGTCCATCGCGATCCAGGTGCTGCCGTTGTTGCCGATAAGCGTGTACTGCTTCGGGCTGCATGCAGTGACCCAAACTGGATTAGTCGACCCTGTCGGTGTGACCGCGGCCGACCCGGCCGATTGTGGGCCGACCCCGAAACCGTTGACCGCTGCGACCTTGAACGAGAAGGCGGTGCCATTGGTGAGGCCGGTAAAGCTTGTCGTCGTCGCCGGCGGCGCCCCCACGACGCTTATCGAGCCTTGAATGGTGCAGCCGTCGTAGGCCGTGACCACATATGCGGTGATCGCAGAGCCTCCGTCGGAGCAAGGGAGCGTCCAGCTCACCGTCACCGCCTGATCGGTGGGTCCCGCCAGCACACTTGTGGGCGCGGCAAGACCTGAGTAGTTCTCAACGAGGTTCTTGAGCACGCCGGGAGGCGTCAGGTACGACCCGACCGCCCACACATCACCGGCAGCCGGCGCGCTCACGGCGAAGAATCCGTTCGGGCCCGCGCCGTTCACGGCCGGTGCTGGAAACCCGTTCTGTCCCGAGGTCAGCCAGCCGGAGCCAGTCTGTTCCAGAACGAACGGCTCCGGTGGTCCAGGCGCCGAACCATTGCCCGAGTCGTAACCCACCGCCCAGTAGTTGGGCGAGCTGTAGATGATATCGGCGATCGTCTCGCTGAACACACTCGGCTCGCCGACTCCTCCTTCGGTCCAAGCGGTCCCATTCCAGTGCACAACGATGCCAACAGCCAGTCCATTCGAGCCGGTTGCATAACCCACAGCCCAAGCGTCTGTGCCGGAGGCCCCAGCGACCGAGGTGAGCACATCGCTCGAGAAATTCGGACTTGCCACGACCGACCACGCGCTGCCGTTCCAGTGCTCGATCAGTGTCTGAGACGACGTGCTCGTGGTCGTGGCAAAGGAGTACCCGACTGCCCAGATGTCGGTCGCGCTCACGGCCCACACGCCATTGAGCGCGTTGTCGCCCGCCCCAACGTTCGGGCTGGTGACTGTGCTCCAGGCGCTCCCTGTCCAGTGCTGTATGTCGGTCACGAGCGTGTTCGACGGACTCAGGTCGTCGCCGACGGCCCATACGTCGCTGGACGAAACCGCCGCAATGTCGTTGAGAGAGACGCTGACCGCTGAAGTGACCGAGGACCACGAGGTGCCATTCCAGTGGTAGGTCGCACCGCCCTGGCTGCCGTTCGAAATCAACGTTCCGACCGCCCACACATCGCTTGTGCTGACCGCCGCCACGTCGTTGAGGGCGTTGCCGCCATTACCTGGGTCGGGAACCGGTACCGTCGACCAGGCCATCCCGTCCCAGTGCTCGGTCAAGTTCTGATCGTGGCGGGTGACGGGATCCTGCGAGAAGCCCACGGTCCAGATATCAGTAGGCGTGATCGCGGAGGTGCCGGTGAGAATGTTGTGCCAGGTTCCAGACTGGCTGTCGACCACTCTCCACGCGGCCGTGCATGCGACCAATGGCTGAGCCGCGCGCCGGGGCTGCGATCTAGACCCTTGGACACCCGGAAGCATCAGCCGTCGCATGTCCTTGAAAGCGGGCACCTGTAGCGTGGCGCTCGAAAGCGCCGGGACAGGTGAAGGAGCAGCGGAGGCCGGCGCGCTGCCGAAACCGAGACTGAAAATCGCAAGGCCGACGGTCAGCAGCGACCAAAGCCTGCCGCGTGTCATGGTCTTCCCTCCCTAGAGACCGTGACCCCCTTGGCGCGTGACTATAGCGCCTGCGGACTCGGTTGGCTACAACAGCTTCAGAATCACGCGCCGAAAACGTTACGGGCGACGTCGCTGCCCTGCCAGTAAGGCCCGGTCACGATCGCCGGCGCGGAGCCGAACGGGTGCAACCCGCCGTAGCCGTCGAGAACGTAGCCGCTCGTTTGGGCCAACGTCGAGGAAGGCACCAGCCAGATACCGCGAGCGATGTCCCAGCCTTGCCAGTACACGCTGCCCTGCAGCGCGGGCGGCTGAGCCTGGCCCGGAGGCGCAAACGAATGCAGGCCGCCGTAGCCGTCCATCACATATCCGCTCCGGGTGCCTGGGATGAGCGCGAAATCGTGGGCGATGTCCCAGCCGTGCCAGTAACTGCTCAATGCTGGGTCGGGAGGCGGCGGCTGCCCGATTCCGAATCCGTGTATGCCGCCCCAGCCGTCGAGCACATACCCACCCTTTCCATCCGAGAAGATGACGACCTTGCGCGCTATGTCCCAACCCTGCCAGTAGACCGAAGTCTGCGCCGCCGGCGGCATCGGGCCACCGTTGGCCGAGAAGGGGTGCAGGCCGCCGTAGCCGTCGAGCACGTAGCCCCCGGTGCCGTTGGGCAGGAACGCGAAGTCGCGGGCGATGTCCCAACCCTGCCAGTAGACGGTCGTCTGCCAGGAAAAGGCCCCGCCGTAGTTGTGGAGGCCGCCATAGCCGTCCAGCACCGCGCCTGACTGCGGGCTGGTGGCAGCGGGCACGGCGTGGGCCGCACGCGCGATCCTCCATCCCGGCCAGTAGACGCTGGTGGCGAGAGGAGGCGTGTCCTCTGGCGCCAGGCCGCCAAAGGCATCCAGCACATAGAGCCCGCTCCAGGGATGCGACTTGGTGGCATTGGCCAAGACCTGAGTGCCCGCGGTGGTCCACGGGCCGGCCACTCCTCCAGCCGAGACCGCGCGAACTCGGAGCTGGTAGGTGTGGCCCGGGTAGCCTTCGGCGGCGGGGTTGGCGACGCCGTTCGCCGCGGGGACCGAGGTGAGCGGGAACCAGCCCTGGTTGTACGTGCTGTCGAACTGCTGGATGTCGAAGGAAGTCACTGCGCAGGGGGACGCATTGAGCGCGATGGCGAAATGGGTCGTGGCCTGGGTGGTGGGCACGTTGATGCTGACCGAGCACGAGGCGAAGTAACTGGCCAGCGTGGACCAGAGCTCAGGCGCTCCACCGCCGTAGTTGAGCGACCAGATGCCGACTCCGCGCAAGTTGTCTTGATTGACGAGGGCGTACTTCTTCGCGAGCGAAACTGTGTCGTCCCAGTAGAGCTCGCGAGTGCAGTTGAGCTGCGTGTTCAGCCAGGTATCCCAGCGCTCCTGGCCCGCTGGGTCATTCGGGTCGCGATGAATCGAATAGGTGTTGGGTGCGGTCAGGTAGTACGTCGACTCGCCTGTCGCGTCAAGGTACGAGTCCGCGACCACGCCACTGGTCGGATATGCATTGGCCACTCCCGGGCCGACGCAGGACTTCCGCCCGTAGTACGGCACGCCGAGGATGATTTTCGATGCAGCCACAACAGACGTGTACTGGCCGGCGGTCGAGGTGTCGTTGTAGTAATAGCCGGTGAGGGGCGCTGTGGGGCCGAGGCAAAAGCTCGAACAGTTCAACGGCGCGCGCAAATAGTTGGCGTACTCGAGGTCGTATGCCATCACGAAATAAGAATCCACGACGGGCGCGAGGGCGGGAATGTCGAAGAATCCGACGGGGTCTGCAGCCGAGCTGGCGTAGGTGTCCACCGAAAGGTATGCACCGGCGGGCAGGTTCGCGCGCAGGGCGAAGACGAGGTTGGTGAACGCATGGCGAGCTGCCGACGGATCGCTCGAGCCGCAAGGACCGTTTAGCCCCTCGAAATCGACGTTCACGCCGTCGACGCCTTTGGCCTTGACTTCGGCGACGGTGGCCGCGACCGTCGTACCGCCAAGTGTCAGTGCCGAGCACATGTGTGGCGTGCCGGGGCTGAAGTCCTGGAGGACGATCGTCAGAACCACTCTCACGCCATGCGAATGAGCCGTGGCCAGGAGTCCGGTCAGCTGGCTCGAGTTCCACACGGCAGCCCCGGAGTCAGCCGCAAAAGTGCCGTTGTCCTGCACATGCAGGCCGAAGAAGGCGACCGTGCTGAGCATGGAGAAATTCCAGCTCGGGTAGCCGACCGATGGATCGCTCAAGCTGCTCGCCAGCGCGAACCCGAACACCTCGCGCAGCGGGCCGCCGGCGCCGCCTACCGCCGGCAGCTTGGGGGGCGCCGTGAACGGCTGAAGGGTACCCAGCTTCGCCGTGGCCACGGCTTGCGCCGCACGCTCCATTACACGGGGATGGGTCGTGTCGTAACTCGGTGCCGGCGGGATAGTCGGGGTGGCCGCACCCACGCCCTCAGCCAAGAAGCTGGAGAAGGCGACTACGAGCACAAGTGCTGGGACGAGATGTCTCAATCGTTGTAGCGGCATAGGTGGGTGTACGAGGCGCCGATGCTACAGGTTTGGCGTCAGGCGAGTCAATTGCGCCAACCCATAGACTTCTGTACGGCGATGGCGAAGACCGCACTCATAACCGGCATCACGGGCCAGGACGGCTCGTACCTGGCCGAAATGCTGCTGGGCAAGGGTTACGAGGTGCACGGCGTGGTGCGCCGCTCCTCCAGCTTGAACCGTGGCCGGATCGACCACCTGCATCATGTCAATCCGCTTCACCCGGATGGGGCGCGCTTCGTACTTCATTACGGCGACATGACCGACTCTGGCGGCCTCAATCGCCTGGTGAAGACTGTCCGGCCGGATGAGATCTACAACCTCGCGGCCCAGAGCCATGTCCAGATCTCGTTCGACCAGCCCGAGTACACGGGCGACGCCGACGGATTGGGCACCACGCGGCTGCTCGAGGCGATCCGGACCACCGGCCTTCCCACCCGGTTCTATCAAGCGTCCACCTCGGAGATGTTCGGCCAGACGCCGCCGCCTCAGAACGAAAACTCACCCTTCCACCCGCGCAGCCCCTACGCCGCCGCCAAGCTCTACGCGCACTGGATGACCGTGAATTACCGCGAGGCTCACGACCTCTACGCGTGCAGCGGAATTTTGTTCAATCACGAGTCACCTCGCCGGGGCGAGAACTTCGTCACGCGCAAGATCACGCGCGGCATCGCCCAGATCCTGGCCGGCAAGCTCGACAAGCTGAGGCTTGGCAACCTGGACTCGAAGCGCGACTGGGGCCACGCGCGCGACTACGTCGAGGCGATGTGGCTGATGCTCCAGCAGGACGGAGCCGACGATTACGTGATTGCCACCGGTGTCATGCGTTCAGTTCGCGAGTTCCTCGATGCGGCTTTCGAGATGGCGGGCCTTGACCCTGAGCAGTACATCGTCTTCGACGAGGCCTACATGCGCCCGGCCGAGGTCAACGAGCTGCAGGGAGATGCGTCCAAGGCGTCCAAGCGCCTGGGTTGGAAGCCCAAGATCAGCTTCGATGAGCTGGTGCGTGAAATGCTCGAATTCGACATTAAGCAAGAGGGTGTCGACCCGGCTGAGCACCTCCGCAAACCGAAGGCAGACGTTTCGCCTGACTGAGCTCGGCGCCCGCAGGCGGCCCGAGCCTTCGCTGAAGAGCCGAAGTCAGCAGAACAGCTGGGCGGTCAGGCTCGTCGGTGAGTACAGGCCGCCGATGGGCCCCGCTCCGCCAAAGATGGTTGCGCCAAAGGCAGGCCGGTTTGTCTTCCACTCGAGCGACAGGTGATACGCACTCGCGGCGTTGATCACGAACCCGGTCTGAACGAAGGCCGCGTTGGGCGAGAACGTGCCCGCGAAGCCGCCGCTCTCCTTCCACCCCAGCTGGTCCGGCGCCAGGCTGCCGGAGCCGCTCACGTTCACGCCCAGGTCCTGGTTGAAACCGACGTTCGCGGTCCAGAGATCAGAGTTCGCGCTCACCAGCGCGAAGCACGTTGCGGCCGGCGTCACGTTCAGCACCAGGTTGGTCGCGTCCACTCCCGTCCACGTGCTCCCGTCGCTGCTCGCCAGCGAATACTGCTGGGCGCTCTTTGCGAAGAAAAGCGTGCCCGCGCTGTCGGGGACGATTTCCACTGAAATTCGGGTAGGCGAGAAGTTGCCGTTGATCGGGCCCGCGCCGGCAACGATGACCGCCGAGCCCGGCGACGACCGGTTCGCCTTCCATACGAGTGTGGCTATGTAAGGCGTGCGAGTGTGGCTATGTAAGGCGTGCTCGCCGCGAGCGGGATCACCGCCTGGACGAATGCCGCATTCGGCGAGAACGTCCCCGCGAACCCGCCCGACTCCTTCCATGCTTCCGGCTGCCCGGCAGCACTCGGATAGGCGCCCCCCGACACGGCCACACCAATGTCCTGGTTGAAGCCGGCGACCGATGTCCAGAGGTCCGCGTTAGCGGTCACGATCGCGTGCGAGGCGACAGTCGGCGTGAACGATACAGCCAGCCCGCCGCTGTCGATGGCGTGCCAGGTCACACCGTCCCTTCCCGCCTGGGTGTACTGGAGAGTGCTCTTCGCGTCGAACACCGTTTGCGGCGTCTCGGGCATGAGCACCGCGGTCAGGCGGGTCAGTGAGAAGTTGGGCCCGAGCGGGCCGGCTCCGGCGAAGATGGTTCCCCCTGCCGCAGGTTGGTTCGCCTTCCACTGCAGCTTCACCGTATAGGTGACTCCCGATTTCAAGTGCAGGACGGCCTGCACATACGCCGCGTTTGGCGAGAATGTGCCCGCAAACCCACCCGATTCCTTCCACGCCTCGGGCTGGCCCGCCACAGATGGGTAAGCGCCACCCGAGACGGAAATGCCGACATCCTGGTTGAAGCCCGCAACCGAAGTCCACAGGTCGGCGTTCGCGCTGGCGATCGCGACCGAGTCGGCGCTCGGCGTGATCTTCAGCTCCAGGTTGGTGACGTCGACGTCCGTCCACGTGACGCCATCGCTGCCCGCGAAGCTGTACTGGCGTGAGCTGACCACCGACCACGGATAGTTCGCGGATGGAATCACGCTGTTTGTTTGCGGCGAGGGTGGGCCCGGTCCCGCCGCGTTGACGGCCGCGACTGTAAATGTGTACGGCGTTCCGTTTGTCAGTCCACCCAGCACCTCGATCGTCGCCGGGGAGCTGAACATTACGGGCGTGCCCGCCACCCCGCTCGCGTACGGCGTCACCGTGTAGCCGGTGATGGAGCGCGACGGCGCCTGCCAAGTCAGCGTGGCCGAGCCATTCCCCGCTTGCGCCAGCACGGCGGTCGGCGGTGTACATGGCGGCGTGGCCGGGAGCCCGAGCGACCACATGCCACGTCCGTAGGTCGATGCATACACCGTGGTGCCGTCAGTACTGGTTCTGAGATCCGTCACTTTTGCGTTCGGCAGCCCCGCACCGGCCGCGCCCCACGCCCCGCACGTGAAGGCATAGACGCCCCGATCCGTTCCCGCCAGCAGCCTGCCGTAGGCATCGATCACCAGAGCGTTGACCGGAATGTTCGGCAGCGCCCCAGTGATGTCTTGCCAGTGCGCTCCGAGGTCGGTGGTCTCGAACACGGCTCCGAACACGGTGGCGCCGACCAGAGACGTGCCGCCCTGCGAGACGAACACGTGCTGGCCATTGGTCTGGTCCACGGCGAGCCCGCGGTAAAGCGCGCCGAATGGCGCCCCTGGCGTTCGCTCCACCCAGCCCGTCGACGTGTGGAGGAAGACGTGCCATCCGAATGCACCCCAAATCTCACCGGTGTCGGTCGGGGCGACGGCGAGGCCGTGGGTTTCGCCGTAATCGTTCACCAGCGAGCCGGGGGTGATGAGGCCCCATGAGCCGGCGCCGTCGACCGTCCGGTACACGTTGGCGTAGAAGGTGCCGGCCACAAGGGTGGTGGAGTGGCTTGGATCCATGATCGCGGGCTCGGCAGGGCAAAAGCACTGGTCGGCGGGGTTGATGCCCGAATCGACGAGCGAGAAATGGCTGCCCCCGTCGGTGCTCTTGTACATGACCAGCGGGCCGTAATCGGACGCGTACAGGATGCTGGGGTTGCTGGGGTCGATGTTGACGGCGCTCCCATCGCCGGTCATCAGCTCGTACCAACCCGGCGCTCCGACGTACTTGACGATGCCGTTGTCCTGCAGGCCTCCCAACGCGATTCCGCCGACCGCAACGCCGGAGTACATGAGCGCTGTCTCGAGCGTGCTGTTGAGGTTCGTGAACAACGCACCGCTGTTGCCGGTGGACCACGCGCCGCCGTCGTTGCCGATATAGAAAGCGGCACCGCTCGAATTGCTGACAAAGGCCAGCGAATGCTGGTCGGGATGCACGTGGTTGGGCGGCGTGAGGATCGTGAAGGCCGTGCCCGCGCCAGTGATCTTCCACAAATCGATGCCGCCCACGTAGGCCACGTCTGGGTTGGTCGGGTCAACGGCCGTGTAGTTGTCGTACCAGCCCTGGCACGGGAAGCCGGCGCCGGGCGCGAACAGCTCCGGTGCAGACAGCTGCGTCCAGCTGGCGCCGCCATCATCAGAACGCCAGACACCCAGGCTGCAGTTATTGGATGCGCGGGCCATCGTCGCGTACAGACGATTCGGGTTCGAGTGCGAGATGGCGAGCGATATGCGCGCGGCGCTTCCGGCCGCGGGCAGTCCGCTCGTCAGCGCTAAGAAGGTGGTGCCGCCATTGGTCGATTTGAAGATTCCGCTGGTCCCGCCTTGAGCGGCGGCGACGTAAATCGTGGACGGCGTAGTGGGATCGATGGCCATATCGGCGATGCCGCTGAACCCAAAGGCCATGATGGATGTCCAGTTGGCGCCGCTGTCGATCGACTTGAAGATGCCGGCGTTGGTGCTCGCGTAGAGCGTGCTGGTGCTGCCGGGATCGATCACGAGCTGGTGAATCGAGACGGAGTTGAATGTCCCGCTCGCGTTTCCGACGACGGTCCAGGTGCCTCCGCCATTGGTCGATTTGAGAATGCCCGCACCGGACTGACTGCCGCCGTCAAAGACCGCACCGGTTCCCGCGTATATGACGGTGTGATTGCTTGGATCGATCGCGATGGATCCGATCGCAAGCGACGGCTGGCCATCGGATGTCGGCGACCAGTTGGCGCCGCCGTCGGTCGACTTCCAGACACCGCCACCGACTGAGCCGGCATACACCGTGCTGGGGGCGGTGGGATCGACGGCAAGGGCTGAGACGACACCTGAGGTCGGTCCCCACCACGGGCTCAGGATCGGCTTGGGTCCCATGTCCACCCAGGTCCCTCCGATGCCCGCCAGAGGGCTCAGCGGCGCGCGGACAACCGGCTGAGTTGTTGGGGGCCTGTGTAAGGCCGGCTGCGGCGGACGGTGGTAGGAGATCGGAAGGCCCGTGCGTGGCGGAAGCCCCGTTGGCGGCGGAGGCGGCGGGGGTTCAATCGCCGGCTGCGCCTTGACTCCGGGGGCAGCTACTCGGGCTGCTGCGGCCGCAGGCTGCGCGGCGGCCGACAGGCTCAGCGCGACGATCGCCGCCGAACACAGGAGGCCGAACAGCCGGCGTACCAAACCTGCCCCTCTCCAGCGCGGCTGGGTGACGCCACCGAAATGCGGAGTTGCCTCGGCATACTCCAACTCCGGCTGGCTGTCAAGACGGACTAGCTGGTCTGGATGTCGATCACGAGTCGCGTCGGGCCGGTGAGGAAGAACGCTCGGTAGCACGAAGACTTCGAGAGGCCCAAGCCCCACTGCACCGTGCCTTCGAAGTCTTCCATCTGACGCGCCTCGAGCAGCACTGGATAGTTGGTCTTGAAATCCGTCGCGCCGCTGTAGGCGGTGTGCTCGTCGGCCTGGTGGATGACGACCAGCAGACCCGCGCTGCCTGCGAGGGTCACGCTCTGGCCGCTGGCGCCCTGAGTGAACGTCGCGTTGCTCTGCGGGCGCAGCTCGATGCTGCTCGGCTGCCCGTTCTGGAACTCGATGGTGATCCGGTCGTAGCCGGTGTGAGTTCCAGTGCGAACCGCATCGATGAATGCAACCACCGGAGCGTTTTGCGAATTGATCGGCGCGCTGGATCCGCAAACGAATGCGGGCAGGCTCGAATCAGGTGGCGTCTGAGCCGGGGTCGGCGTGACGCTAGGACTCGCGCTGGCGCTCGCAGTCGGGCTCGCGCTGGGCAGGGTGCCGGGCACACCGCTGGTGAGGTGGCGATTGAAGTTCGACACCACGAACACGCCGATCACGATCGCGGCGATCAACGCGGCTGCGAGGCCGGCGATCCAGAACGGCCCAGGCCGAGCCGGGGCCTGCGCGGTCAGCGCCGATCGCACCCGCGCCGACAGCGCCGGGCTGGGCTGTCCCGACATCTCTTCGAAAGCACGGTTCAGGTCGCGACGGAAATCCTTGCGGCTCATCTCAGAACACCTCCTCGGGCGTGAGGTCGGATCGCAGCCGCCGCGCGGCGCGATAGATTCGCGACTTGGCGGCGGCGGGCGAGACGCCCATAGCACGTGCCACCTCGTCGAGCGGCACATCCAGGTAGAAGTGCAGGACCAGCGGCAGCCTTTCTTCGGGGCTGAGGCGGCGCAGTGCACGATGCAGGTCGGATTCGACCTCAGTGGTTGGGTCGGCGCCCGCGGGCACCTCGATGTCGGCCACCTTCACCACCGACCACCAATGCCGGCGCCGCGTCATGCGGCATTCGTTGGCGACGATGGACAAGAACCAGGGTCGCAGCGAGCCGGCGTCACCGCGCAGCTGGCGGAGCTTGCGCCAGGCTTTGATCGAGCCCTCCTGCACGGCGTCCTCTGCCGCCGTTCGATCGGAGAGCATCACCGCGGCCAGCCGGTAGGCCGGATCGAGGAGCGGCTCGATCAAAAGGGCGAACGCGTCGGCGTCGCCCGCGGTCGCACGGGCCATCGCCGAAGGCCGGTCTTCCATCACTGCAGTCATCATGTCGCTGTCTGTTGGATGCGCGCAGGTGGCGTTTGGTTGCAAACTGGCTAGTTCGACGCGAGGGTCGTATCGCCCTTGCCCTGGCCGCGGCCTACTTCATCGTCTACTCAGCGCTGGCGGTTCTGCGCCACGAGTCGTACCACTCGTTCAGGTTCGACCTGGGGCTGTTCGACCAGGTGTTCTGGAACACGACACAGGGGCGGCCCTTCGAATCGACGATGAGCCAGGCGCTGGCGGTCCCCCACTCCCTGCTCGGAGACCACTTCTCGCCGCTGCTCTTGGTCCTTGTGCCTTTCTACTACGCCTTCCCGCACCCCGAAACGCTTCTCGTCCTCCAGACTTTCGCGCTGGCTCTGGGCGCCTGGCCTGTATACCTGCTCGCTCGGCTCAAGCTGCCGCCGGGCTACGCGCTCGTGTGGGTCGCGGTCTATTTCCTGTTCGTCCCCCTCGCCTACATCAACCTTTACGACTTCCACGAGGTCGTGCTCTCGGTGGCCCCCCTGGGATTCGCCCTCTATTTCCTCGAGCGCGAGCGCCGAGGCTGGTTCCTGTTCAGCCTGTTGATCACCTTCCTGGTCAAGGAGGAGATGGCGCTCGTCGGCGCCGGCTTCGGTCTTTATGCGCTGCTGGGCAAGCGAGACTGGAAGCTTGGCCTGGGCGTCCTGGTGGGCAGCCTGCTCGCATTTGCCGCTGTGATTCAGCTCGCGATCCCTTTCTTCGCCGAAGGCCGCACGTATCCATACATCAAGCTGCGCTACGCAGAGGTGGGCGGCAGCCCGGGCGGGATCATGACCACTCTGTTCACCGATCCGCTGCGCATCGCCCGAGCCGTCCTCGAGCCAAAGAAGATCTATTTCGCCATCGCAATCTTCGGCCCCGTCTTGGGGCTCAGCGCGGTGGCGGGATGGGCTTCGGTGGTGCTGCTGCCAACCTTGGGTTACCTGCTGCTGTCCAACTATGAGGCCCAGTTCTCGTTCACAACCCAGTACTCGGCGCCGCTCATCCCCCTGGTCATTGGCACATCGATCCTTGCGCTGGCGCGTCTGCCCGAATCGGCGCGAAGTCCGGTGATGGCGGCAGTGGTCGCGAGCTCGCTCGTCTTCAGCTGGGCTTTCGGCGACATGCCCTTCTCGCGCAAGTTTGACCCCGGCCTCTTCTCCACCCCATCGCGTTATGGGCTCTTCGTGCGGCAGGTGGCTGTCCGGATCACGCCGCATGCCAGCGTGTCCGCGGAGAGCAGCTTCCCGGCCCATTTAGCGGAGCGCCGATACGTCTACGACTTTGCCTTCGAGGGCGCGCAGGATGCAGAGTGGGTCGTGCTCGACTACGAAGCGTCGGACTACAACTTGGCAGCCTTCAATGCACAGGTCGCCTCGGTTGAGGCGGCTGGATACACAGAAGTCGCTGCCGGCTATGGACTGGCGCTGCTTCACAAGCGGACATAATCTCGATACCAAGTCTCGCCGCCGCCGTTAGTGATGAGAGGAATGCAAGCAAAGGAAGCCGCATTGGCCGCGGTTTGCTGCGTGATCCTCGCGGCTTGCGGGGCGGTGCCCCAAGCTGCTGGATCCATCGCGACTGCCAGCCCAACCCCAATCGCCTCTCCCCCTGCCGCCAGCCCATCCCCATCCCCATCGCCTTCCCCATCCGAATCCGCTTTCTCCCCCGCGCCGGCGCTGCCCTCGCCGCCGCCGTCGGTCACCGGCACCTGTCGCGTTCCAATCGCGGACATCTCCGAGGCCAAGGGGTGGTTCATCACGATCCCCGGAGGCTCGCGCCAGGATGATCCCGCGAGCGTGGTCGCTCTGCCCGGCGGGACTCCTGGTCAGATCGGCGCCAACCCCGGCCTCACCTATGACCTTGCAACCGGCACGTGGGTGCCGGTGCCGTACCACTGGCTCGCCCCGGGCGGCAGCCTCTACGCGTATGAGGGTTACAGCAACAGCATCATCCGAGCGGTGAATGTGGTCGACGGCTCCAATGCCGCGGTCGTCACGGGCGGAGGTTGGCTCCTGATGACGACTGCGGATGACGGCGTGTACGTCACGAAGTCAGATGCTCCTGGCGCCTGGTTCATTCCATTTGGCGGGCAGCCACGGCTGGTGATCGACCACGGTTCGTGGCAGCGCCTGTCAAACGGTTACTTGTGGGGCGTGGACGCCTCAGGAAACCTCGTCCGCCACGACATGATCGGCGGTGGTGAGATGACCTGGGCCACGGTGCCGGCAAGTGCCTGGATAGTTGGATTCGACCCTTTGGGTAATCCACTCGTGAATCGTGGCGGAGCCCTCTTGCTTGTTCAGGCCGGTAACTCGATCACGACCCTGTGGCCTGGCACCAGCGGGTCTGTGGGTGGACGCGCCGCCGGAGACGCGCGTGGTATCTGGTTTGAGGTTGGCGGCGGCCTGGTCGGCGCTCCCGGCCACGGGCTTTATCTATGGACGGCCGCTGCCGGTGCTCATCTCATCTCGAGCGATGAGGGCAACCTGGCCGGCGGCTGCTCGTAGAGCACCCACCGCATTCCCATGCACTCCCCGCGAGTGCCGGCTCCCGCGGGTTTCCCGCCTGTCTCAATCCCGCGATTGCCGGCTCCGGCGGGAAAGGTCGGGTGGTTGGTCAGGTCAGGATCTGGGCGATGAGGCTGGTGGGCGAGTACGCGCCGCCGATCGGACCCGCCCCCGCGACGATCGTCGCCCCGCCCGCGCTCTTGTTCGCCTTCAACTTCACCTTGAAGACGTAGGTGCTGCCGGCAGTGACTGCGTACACGCCTTGTACGAAGGCGGCGTTGGGTGAGAACGTGCCCGCGAAACCACCTGACTCCTTCCACGCCACCAGCTGATCGGCGCCGCCGTTGACGCTGACGAAGATGCCGAGGTCCTGGTTGAAGCCGGCGTTCGCCGTCCACAGGTCGGCGTTCGCGCCGACCACCAGGGTCGCGCTGGAGCTGGGCGCCACGCTGATCTCGAGCCCGGCCGGGTCGACTTCGACCCAGGTGCTGCCGTCATTGTTGGCCACCGAGTACTGCTTCGTGCTCGCCGCTTCCCACGCGTTGGAAACTAACTGCACGGTGAGACGCGTTGGCGAGAACGCTCCGCCGATCGGACCCGCGCCGGCGACGATGGTCGCCCCGGACGCGCTTCGGTTCGCCTTCCATTTCAACCTGAACGCGTATGTGTTGCCGCTGCTGACCGCGTAGGCCGCCTGCACGAAGGCGGCGTTGGGCGAGAAGGTCCCGGCGGAGCCTCCGGATTCTTTCCACGCCACCAGCTGGTCGGCGCCTCCGTTAACGCTGACGAAGATCGCGATGTCCTGGTTGAAGCCTGCGCTCGCGGTCCAGAGGTCTGAGTTGGCGGTGACGATCGCCGTCGACGTTGCGGTCGGCGAAACGCTGGCGATGAGGTTGGTGGCGTCGATCGGCTGCCAGGTCGAGCCATCGCTGTTGGCGAGGGTGTACTGCTGGGTGCTCACCCCGGTGGCCAGGTTGGCCGCCGGCACCAGCTGGATGGTGAGGCGCGTCGGCGAGATGCCGCCGACAGTTAGAGGTCCGGCGCCGGCGTAGATGGTCGCGCCCATGGCGGGCTGGTTGGTCTTCCACCTCAGCTTGAAGCTGTAGGTGATGCTCGCGGTGAGCGGCACCACCGTCTGCACCGCGGCCGCGTTTGGCGAGAAAGTGCCGCCCGCCCCGCCCGACTCTTTCCACGCCACGATGCCTGCGGTCGACGTGGTCGGGCTCATCCAGATGCCGAGGTCCTGGTTGAACCCGGTGTTCGCTGTCCAGAAGTCGGAATTGCCGGTGACGATGGCCATGGTGTTCGCTGTAGGCGTCACGCTCAAACTCAAGTTGGTCCCGTCGACGTCCTGCCAGGTGACGCCGTCACTGTTGGGTAGCGAGTATTGCGAGAGGCTGGAGGCCGTGCTGCGGGCCGGCGGGGTCGCAGTCGATGTAGGCGTGACTGAATAGGAGCTCGCCGCAGCGCCGGTGCCGACCGAGTTGGTGGCAGCGACCGTGAACCAATACGTGGTTCCGTTGGTCAGGCCGCTGAAAACAGCTGCGGTCGTGGGCGCGGTGACCGTCTGGGGCGTCTGCGCGGTGGTGCCGATGTACGGCGTCACTTTGTAGCTGGTGACCGCTGAGCCGCCATCGTAAGTGGGCGCACTCCAGGTCACCGTGGCGGTGGCATCACCGGCTGTCGCGCTCACGTTCGACGGAGCCCCCGGTGCGCTGATGAGGGGACCGACGGTGAAGGACCACGTGTATGGCACCGAGTTGACGGTCAGCGCCACCACGTACTTGACGCCTGTCTGCAGCGGCTGCTGCGGGATCACGATCACGCCGCCTCGGGTGTATAGGCTGCTGCCGACCGCTGAGTTGTTGGAGTCGATGACACAGTGCGCGAGCGGGGTTCCGTTGCCGGTAAACGAGTGGACCGCTCCGGCGCTGGTGGCGACGTTGCCGCCGACCTGAATGAAGACCGGCAATCCGGTCGGCGCGCTGTAGCCGGGGCATCCCTGGAGTGGGTCTGGAAATTCTCCGCCGGCGTACGTGGTCAGTGGCTCGGTGGATCCGTTGCCGGGGAAGTACACCGGGTAGGTCCCGCCCGTAAACGTGTTACCGCGGAGGACGTCGAGCGCAAAGCCTGCGTCCCATCCGGATTTGACCTGGCGGTAAGACCCAAAGCCCGTGGTCATGAGTCGCGGGTCCATCATCCCGATCGCGTGGAAGGGCGCCTTCATCCACCAGTCGATGGCCTGGTCGTCGGTGGTGCTGGTGCTCGAGCTCACCTCGATGTTGCCGTTGCGAGCCGCGGTATCCCCCGCGACCGTGTATTGCGGGTAGCTGGTGAGCTCGTAATGCGTCACCTGGTCGGTCTGAACCATGTAGACCGCGTGGTCGTAGTCGCCCTGGCTCCAGGTCGTGTCCTCGCTGAGAGCAGGCAGGCCCGTGCTCGCCCGCCAGGCGTTGAGGCGGTCGAGCCAGATGCCACCGGCGGTCGGGATCGTATTCAGGTGAATCGGGGCCGGCGCCGGTAGGGCCGGCAGGATCCAGAGCAGCAGTCCGGCGGACACGATCGCTGCGAAGGCGCGCGGAGCCCTGGTCGTCACCTCTGCCCTCAACGGACTCGCGCCCGAGATCTTGCCCCCCTCCTCCTCCCGGATTTCCCGCCGTTGCCGGCACTCGCGGGATTGAAACCGGCCGGAATGCCGCGGGAGCCGGCACTCGACGGGAATTAACAGCCGGCGTTGCCGCAGCAGTGACCGGTGTTCATCCTCCTCACATGGGCCGCAGACCATACGTGCCGGCGCAGCTCAGGCGGGGTCCATTCACGCTCGTGGATGCCCGCCAGGCCGGGCTGGATCGCTGGCATCTCGAGGGTACGAGCTGGCAAAGGATCGGGCCTGGTACGTACGCGTGGGCTGAGCACGCCGAAACCCCGCGATTGAAGCTCGACGCCGCATGCCGTCGCCTTCCGCCCGCTGCGGTTTTCTCGGGCCTCACCGCAGCGTGGCTCCATGGGCTCGATGTCGCGCCGTGCAATCCGATCGAGGTGACAATTCCGAAGGGTGCGGGCGTGTCGGCACGCTCCGGCATGGTGATTCGACGTGCTGCGCTTGTGAAAAGCGATGTGGTCAATTTCCGAGGGATCCGCGCCCCTTCAATCGTCCGCACGCTGGGAGACATCAGCGCTCGGCTGAGCCTGATCGAAGCCGTCGTGATCGTCGACATGGCGCTGCATGCGAAAGCGGTCCGCCGCGCGGACTTTGCATCTTGGGTCAGGGGGCGTGGACGCGCCGCGGGAGTGTCGAAGATGCGATGCGTCGTCGCCCACGCCGAGCCGAAGGCAGAGTCGCCGATGGAATCGCGACTGCGAATGTTGCTTGTGCTCGGGGGACTACCTCGCCCCGAGGCCCAGGTTTCGCTGCACGACCACCATGGTCGTTTTCTGGGGCGGCCGGATCTCTATTACCGAAGCCACAAGCTCGGGATCGAGTATGACGGGGGCACCCATCGCACCAGCCTCGCCGAGGACACCCGCCGGCAGAACCGTCTCCTGGATTGGGGTATTCGGCTGCTGCGGTTCACGGCAGCCGACGTCCACCATGCACCCGACTCGATCGTGACAGTGGTGCGCGGGGTGCTTGCCAGCGATCTTTCGAGCAGGCTCGGTCGTTGAGATGTCGTGAGCCGACTCAACCGGCTTCTCGCGTCTCTCGGGCCCCCCGATCGAGAATGGTGCTGTGAGCGGTGCCGCGTTGCCGCTTTCGGGACCGAGCACCCTAGCGCATGGAAGCAGGCGATGCATCCACGAGAGTCTCACAGCGATCTGCCCGAGCTCGTGTCGAAAGAGTCCAATGCGCCCTTTGGTGCGCTGCGTCCAATCCAGGAGTAGGCGCGCAGCCATCCTTTCTAGTCGTGAACGCGATATGGCCCTCACCGTGAGACGTTGATGGGGTTCCGATGACCGTGACCACATGGCACGTTGCGCGGCAACGCACCGCGATCATGGTCGCACCGCCCTCAGTCGCACCCAGCATGTCCCCGTCGCGAACTCCAGCCGCGAATAAAGCAAATGCCGACAACCGCAGCAGGCTGTCGGTGCCCGGGTGTGGGTTGCCAGGGGTGGCTCGATCGGAGTAGTAGACCTCGCCATTGCGAGTGAAACCTCTTGGAACGAAGCCCAAGCTTTCCACACCGGTGTCTGGACCAGCGGGGAGTCCCGATAGTGCCACGAATTGCACCGTGCCGTCCGGGCCGATGGCGTAGATCTTGCCGCTGAGCTCGTCAGGGGCAATCAAATCGCCACCAAATGCGCCGAAGCTTTTCGGCGCGACGGCCAAACCTCCTTCGAGGACAGGTGCGCTGTGGGTAATGAAATCCACCTTGCCCTTGCAGTCGATGGCAACGATCGCGGTTTTACCTTTCGAAGGACCGCTCGCGAGCAGCCGAAAGCCGAACTTGCCGGTGGTGTCAAACGCAATCCCGTTGAGCGAATCGACGCCCATCACATTCGCGAAAGCGGTCGCGTGACCCTGGTGATCGATGCGCGTGATTCCAAGCGGGGTGTGGAGGCGCAACACGAACACATCGTCACGCGCGAATGCACAGTCGGCGCCCGTGACCTGGCGGCCCGAAGACAACGTCAAATAAGCTTCGGCGCCGGCGTCATCCGCGTAGCCTTTGGGCCTCTTGCAAATGGGGACACATTCCCGACGGTGTCGACCAGGTACAACAACCCGCTCCCAGCCACCACCAACTTCCCGTCTTCGCGCGGACCGGCGATGTCGAAGATGCCCGAAATGGTCCGCCAGTGTTGCCACGTGGGACCCGCCGCGGCGACTGGCGCGGCCCCAACCAGAATCAAAACTAGCCCGACGATCAGCCAGCCTGTTCGGATCGCGGTCTTCATTGTCACGACCTCGTTTACAGCGTAAATGCATCTGGGCGGCACTGCGCCCCGTCCAGGAGTAGGCTGGGGCCGCGGTCGGGGGGTTCCTGACCGAGCGGGTTCTCAAATGGGGGGTGCAGAGCGATGTTTGGTCGCGCAACCCGAGTGCAGGCACCGCCGGACAAAGTACAGGAGGCGATCCAGAACTTCGAAACGAACATTCTCAAACGTGTTCGCTCGACACCGGGCAACCTGGGCGCTGTGCTCTTGTTCAACCGTCAGACCGGCACTGGTATAGGGGTGACGTACTGGGAGTCGGCCAAGGCGCTGGCGGCGAGCGAACAGATGGGTATCCAGACGCGCGCGCAGTCGACGAAGGACGTGCCCGGAGCCCAGATCGTCAACGTTGAGCGCGCGGAGATGATGATCATGGATCGCGCGGCGGAGCCAAAAATAGGGACGTTCGTGCGACTGGTGACGTTCAACGCCGATCCACAGAAGCTGGACGCCGCCATCGTCCAGATCCGCAACCAGATCCTGCCGATTGCCAAGGCGCTGAAGGGTTATCGTGCCCTGGTCGCCGCGGTCGACCGCCAGACCGGCCGGCTCAGCGGGTCGACGACATGGGACACGATGGCGGACCTTGAGGCGAGCGAGGCCAAGCTGTCGGGGCCTCGGGCCGAGGTCGCCAGGGTCGCCGGCGCGAGCCCACAAGATACGCAGGTCGAAATCTTCGAGGGCGTCGTTGTCGACCTGAGCGCAGTCACCGCGAAGGCCACAGCCAAGGCCTGAGCGCAGGCTGGTTGAGCTAGAGGAGGCTGACCGAGCCGTCATCGGCCAGCCTCCAGTCGGGGTTGTGCGCAACCTCCCACACATAGCCGTCGGGGTCGGCGAAGGCTCCCGTGTAGCCACCCCATTCGGCGCGGGCCGCCAGCCGGACGATGGTCGCTCCGGCACGCTCGGCCGCGGCCAGCACCGCGTCCACCTCCTCCGGTGAACGAACGTTGTGCGCGAGCTCGATGCCCGGCGCCCCGTAGCCGCCCAGCGCCGTCCACAGCCCAAACACCATTCCTCCGGCCTGGAAGAAGGCGATCTCGTCGTCAGGCTGCTGTGCGCCACGCCAGCCAAGTGCCTCGTAGAAGCTCATGGCCCGCGCGAGATCGCGCACGCCGAGGGTGACAAGACTGATTCGCTGTTCCATGGAGCAAGTATTCAACGCGGCAAAGAAGCTGGATTGTTCTGGCATGACTGCGTTGTCGTCGGGTCGAAGGCTGGCGCGAGTTCGCCCGCGCCGATCTCGGCCCAATGCCGGCCGGCCTAAGAAATCAATTCGGCGGTCACGATCAGGCGGTCGTTGTACGTCCTCCGGCTCTGATCCCAGTGGCCCGCGCACGTGATCAACGAGAGACGTGCCGGGCCCGAGCGCGAGAACACGTCCGGCGGCGGCGGAGAATTCGCCGCCAGGAATTCCGCCGCCGCAACCCGGAACTGAAGCCAGCGCCCATCGGGCCATATCACCTGCAGGGTGTCTCCAGGCCGGAGCTTGTTGAGGTTGCGGAAGACAGCCGGGGTCGCCGGCAGCCCATAGTGTCCGTCGATCACCGCATCACCAGACTGCCCTGGCAACGGCCCTGGACTGAACCAACCGACATTGGCGAGAGTGCTCGGAG
>Ga0207684_10000300_pt1 | contig 70363 bp, 74 predicted proteins | sample KBSK5501metaG_FD_184342 | JGI IMG/M metagenome (GOLD analysis project Ga0207684, IMG submission 184342) | Corn, switchgrass and miscanthus rhizosphere microbial communities from Kellogg Biological Station, Michigan, USA - KBS K5-50-1 metaG... | ecosystem: Host-associated > Plants > Roots >...
CTCTGCTACGTCGTCAAACCATCTTCTGTCGCCCGCTGCGCGGGCTTGCGCCGCCGGTCGCTACCTTAACCCAGGGCTCGCGGACTCGCCCTGGGCTACACGCTTTCGCCCACTCCGTGGGCTGCTCGCTCCGTGGGCTGCTCACTCCGTGGGCTGCTCGCTCCGTGGGCTGCTCGCTCCCTGGGGTGCGGCGCCCCGTCGTCCCAGGCTACGTCTTTCAAACCAGCCTCTGTCGGCTGCTGCGAACTATGGCTGCCGCGGACTTGCTTCAACTTTAGTGGACCCTGAATCTTCGTGGGCGATTCGGAGCGAACCCGTGCGCAGGTGCAGGTCGCGTTGAGGGAAAGGAATCTCAATGTTGTGTTCTCGGAAGGCGCGGTCGACCGCGAAGTTCACGTCGCTGGTTATCACGGTATGATCGCGAGGCTTATCGATCCACACTCGGATTTGCAGATCGATGGATGAATCGCCGAATCCCGAGAAATGAACTTTTGGCGCAGGAGTTTTCAATACTCTATCAACTGAGTGCGCGGCCTCAAGCAACGCAACGGAGACCTTCTCGAGATTGCTTCCATACGCAACGCCGATCGGTATGTTCAGCCGCACGACCGGCGCGCCGTAGGAATAATTCACAAACTTGTTCTGGACCAGTTTCGAATTCGGCACGATCACCGCAAGATTCTCATTCGTGATGATAACCGTCGAACGCAGACTGATCGTCTCAACTCGGCCTTCCATGTCGTCGGCCAGCATCACCCAGTCGCCAATTCGAATGGGCCGTTCGAATAGCAGGATGAAACCCGACGCAATGTCGGCGGCCACATATTGAAGACCGAAGCCTATGCCAACCGACAGGAAGCCGACGATGACTGCGACGCTTGTCAGATCGATGCTGAAACCGATCTTCATCGCGTACAAGACCCCAAGCGCGATGATCAGGTAATGCACCAGCCGCAGCAGCGTATATTGAAGCCCGATTTCGATATGGAATTTCGGAAGCACGCGCTTCTGCAGGAAACGGCGTGTGTAGCGCGACACCAGCGTCGCTATGAAGATTATCAGGATGAGCAGCAGCAGGCTGAGAATCGAAACGCTAAACTCTTTCTGGTTGACGAAGGGATAGTTCAGGTACTGCAAGATTCGCTTGATCAAAGTATCCCCGAATGAAAGAGCGGACGGTTCGTCTTGAAGAAGCAATATTCAGTCTCCAGATTGCGCGGCTTGTTTGTTCCGGCTCGGCGTCCTCGGGTCAGCGGAACTCGACAGCAATATAGCATCAAGCTTCAGCCTTACCAAAACAACGCAGTCCTCAGCTTCCTCCGCGCCCTCCGCGGTTGCGCTTCCGAAGCTGGCCGAGAAAAAACCGAAGGGGACGCTGAGGGCGCAGCAGAACACCGTGACCCAACTGACCCACTTCGGCGGTTATTGACATCCCGCGCGAGAATCGATAGCGTCACGTCACGATGACGACGCACGGTAGTGCATCGTTATGAGCTCTCCCACGGAGGTCGTCTTATGAATGCCGACGATGTTTCGCGCAGAATGTTTCTGATCACATCGCTCACCGGCGTAAGCGCGGGATGGCTTGCGTTGCGCTTGCCGGAGATCGTAGCCGCGCAGGAACACGCTCATCACGCCGCCGAGGCGTCAGCGCCGACAAAGTTCGAGTACCTGACTCCCGAACAAGCTGCGGAAATCGAAGCGATGGCGGCACAGATCCTTCCAACCGATGACACTCCCGGCGCTCGCGAAGCTCGTGTGATTTATTTCATCGACCGCGCGCTTACGACTTTTGATAAGGACAAACAGCCTCTGTACGTGAAAGGCTTGAAGGAGCTTCAGTCGAAACAGAAGAAGATGTTCAAGAACTCGGCGAAGTTCTCCGACTTGAATGCCGAGCAGCAAATCAAAGTGCTGAAGGCTTTCGAGAAGAATGAGTTTTTTGAAATGGTTCGCGTGCATACGATCATGGGTTTCTTCGCCGATCCATCGTATGGCGGCAACTACGACAAGATTGGATGGAAGCACATTGGATTCAAAGATGATTTCTATTTCAAGCCGCCGTTTGGTTATTACGATCGCGAATATACGGAGGCGAAATAGCGACGCGGAGACACGGGGACGCGGCGACGGGGAGACGCGGCGACTCGGCGGGGCAAGGGGCCGACCGGATCGGGTGAGTTGTTATGAATAGTCAGACTCCTAAATTTGAAACTCAGACACCTGTGGATTTCATCGTTATCGGAGCGGGCGCTGCGGGCGGAGTGATGGCAAAGGAATTATCCACCGCGGGTTTTCAAGTCGTCGTGCTCGAGCAGGGCCCTTACCTGAAAGAAAAAGATTTCGATCACGACGAGATAAAAAATCTATGGCAGGGAGCGCTGATCAACGATTGGAAGAAACAACCAAACAGTTTTCGCAAGACCACGAAAGACAAAGCCCGAGTTCAGCCGGCAGTTCTTTACGGACGAATGGTTGGCGGCGGCACGACTCATTTCACCGCGAACTACTGGCGCTTCCACGAAATCGATTTCATTGAGCGCAGCAAGCTTGGGCCAATCGCCGGCACGGGCTTTGACGACTGGCCGATCACTTATGCCGACCTCGAACCCTATTACACGAAAGCCGAGTGGGACCTCGGCATTTCGGGGGTGCCCGGACCGTTTTCGCCTCCGCGCTCGAAGGCTTATCCGCTTCCGCCGTTGCCCGTGAAATCGGCGGGCGCGCTTCTGGATCGCGCGGCACGAAAACTCGGCTGGCATCCGCAACCGTCGCCGATGGCGATCATCTCCGAGAATTATCGCGGGCGCAGTGCGTGTTCGCATTGCGGCTTCTGCGAAGGCTTCGGTTGCGAGATGAAAGCCAAGTCGAGCACGCTCGCGACGGTTATCCCGGAAGCCGAGAAGACGGGACGTTGCGAGATTCGGCCGAACAGCTACGTGCGCAAGATCGAAACCGACAACGCAGGGCGCGTTACGGGCGTGATTTATTTCGACGAGAAGAAGACTGAAATCTTCCAGCGCGCGAAGGCTGTTGTGTTGTGCGCGAATGGCAGCGAGAGCGCGCGTCTGCTTTTGATCTCGAAGTCGAAGCTGTTTCCCAACGGGCTCGCCAATTCGAGCGGCGTGGTCGGCAAGTACCTGATGTTCAACTCGGCGGGCCTTGCACAAGGGACATTCGAGCACGAGCTCAACGAATTCAAGAGCGTGGCGGTGACTCGCATCATTCACGACTTCTACGATACCGATCCGAAGCGCGGGTTTTATGGCGGAGGCGGCATCGACACGCGATTCGATGTTTATCCGATCAACTACGCGCTGGGTGCGCTGCCCCGCGATGTTCCGCGTTGGGGAAGCGAATATAAGAAAGCGCTCAAGCAATATTACACGCGATCGATGTTCACGTTTGGCCACGCGACTTCCTTGCCGATGGAGCGCAACAGTATTTCGCTTGATACCGAGGCCAAAGACGCGTGGGGTCTGCCGGCGATGCGAGTGACCTACAAAGACCATCCCGATGACTTGAAGATTGCGAAGTTCTTTCAGGATCGCGGCCTGGAGTTGCTGGATGCCGCGGGCGCGACAAAGAAGTGGGCGTTGCCGATTGAAGAGCAGCAGTTCGGAGTGCACTTATTGGGTACGTGTCGAATGGGCAATGATCCGAAGCGATCGGTAGTGAACAAGTATCATCAGGCTCACGACGTGCCGAATCTGTTTGTGTGCGATGGGAGCAGCCTTGTGACTTCGGGCCGAGGCCAGCCTACGTGTACGATCCAGGCGCTTGCATATCGAGCCGCGGATTTGATTGGTCAGATGGCGAAGCGCGGTGAGATTAAGAGTTCGTAGGATAACGCCACGAAGACACGAAGACCCTAAGAAGCACTAACTGAGGGGGTGTCGCCGCGCGTACCGATATGCGGTCCAGGCCGAGATGATGTGACAAACCCACCCGAACCATCCACCTGTTCCAATCCAAATCCCCGGTGTGACTATCAGCCAGAAAATCCCTCGAAGTATTTTTCCGTTATAAATCTGCCCGATGCCCGGGATGAAAAAGCTCAGAACCGCCGCTATGCCTGGGTCTCTCATTTTGCCTCTGCTTGATGATACGATGCGGTTGCGGTAGGAAGTTCAGGGTTGATTCTGGTGGACGTCTATGGATTCCAAAAAACACACAGCCTCTTGCGGGATACTCAGCGAGTCTAAGACATAGTTTCGGTTGTTTGTCCTAATGCCACCCTCTGGTTAGATTCATATTGCCTCCAAACAGCGCCTCTTGTATTATGCGCTTCGGTACACGAGTGCTGCCGCCGTGATAGTTAATCCACCTGTGGGCGGAGTACGATTCCAAGGCCGCTGGTGCTAGGCATAACCACGAAGGTCTTATTGACCTGACGAAAGCCGCACGCCTCTTAACGCAGCACTAAACTCAGCCAAGGAAAGAGGTGTCATCATGACAAAGAAACAAAACAACGATCAGGCGACCTCTGAAAAAAATCCCTCGCAGCAGGCGATGAATGCGGTTCAACAGTCATCGACCTTGACCCCGTCTAGTAAAGAAGTTGGCGGGATCGCACGGCGAAAAGGGTGCCTAGGTATCCTTAAGGAGTTCCTGATTATTACCGTTGCTCATCTTTTCGTGCCGCAAGTAGTCGCAATCGCGTCCGTGGTTTGGTTGTTCCTCTTGAAAAAGGACTCAACCGTACCCTTCGGCGTGTTCATTCTGATGGCGGTGGTTTTCATCATTGCCTCTTATCTAATTCTCATTTCCATCCACTACTTCTTCGAGAAAGACTTCTACATTGCGCGTCGCTGGGGCCTCCACGGCGCCCTCTTGAGCGTCGTTGCAATGGTCGTAATTGTTCCTGTTGCGATAATGCAGGCCTATTCGACTTCAAGAATAAATCAAATCCTAATCGAAAAACAGAAAGTTGAGGAGGATCGTGAGCGCTTAGACAAAGCCAAGGACACGGCTGACGCTAATCGACTCGCGCTAAATGGAGAAGTTCGAAAGCTACTGGAGCAGATTCTTCCGAAGGGTAGGATTGAAGGACAGGATCTCACTGATTTGTTGCATCGGTGTCTCGATGCGATTAATGTCAACAATCCCAGGGCGATTGAGTTGCGAGCCTCAGTAGCCTATCTGGATTCAACGAAACAACACCTCGTTATCCCGAAGTTCGGTTTTTTTGGCGCGGCTCTGTTTGGGACTATCGCAGGGCAATACTTCGAGCTTTCGCCTCCGAAGCCTGGAGAGAGCGAAGACGATTACCTCAAGCGACTCGGCGTCGCTGGGTCGTGCTTCTTAAAAGGTCAGAACATCCTAGAGCCTGATGTCCAGGAACCGGGTGGAGATTATCGTTATAAGCTCTTACCCGGACAACCCGTTGATCGCGCGATGATCTGTGTCCTCATAAGAGATCTTCGCGAATCTGGTAAGAATGGATCTATAGGTGTCTTATCGATTTCCTCGTTATCGCCAGACGTTCTGACGAAAAACGATCAAGCTGTTGCTGAGATCTATGCGACTCTGCTGGGAACATTCCCAATTCAGGTGGATGGTTCTCGTCTATAAGAAAATGAGTAAGGCAACAAAGGATATCCAACGTTCTAGCTCGCCACTCAAGGCAGAATCTGAATAGAACCGCTAGGTTGATGAGGTTGATCGGATTCCGGTTAATCTTCGTCGTGTTCAATACGTTCTTCGGATTGGTGACCCAGGAAGAGCAAGTGCGATGCTTTCAGAACGTGGCTGTGCATCTCGGGCCGGGAGGGACATTCGTGATCGAGGTGTTTGTTCCCGATATGAGCCGCTTCGCGGGCGGCCAGGAGCTTCGAACTCGCGAAGTGACAACCGAACGGATGAGTTTGCAAGCTTCGCTTCACGATCCGGTATCGCAGCGCGTTAAGAGCCAATACATCGTGTTCAGCAACAATCAGGTAAATAATTACCCGGTAGAGATTCGTTACTGTTGGCCTTCCGAGCTTGATCTGATGGCTCAGCTTGCCGGCCTAAGGCTGCGTCATCGGTGGAGCAATTGGACTCGCGGTGAATTCAACGCAACCAGCGAGAAGCACATCTCGGTTTATGAACGCGCGGGGTAGTATCCGAGGCATCTCTGATTCACCCGAAATAACTGCGTTCGCTCAGAAAAAGCCTGCGTACTAATGCATGGTGGGGTGGGAAGGAACAATCGCATTGGATAACGCGACGGGAGCGCGGCTCGATGATCGGATTGAGCGGTCGGCGCTCGGCGATCAACTGGCGTTCGAGCAGATCGTCACCCAGCACCAGGGAATGGTCTTCAGCATGGCTTGCCATTTTCTTCGTGACCGGTCGCTTGCGGAGGAACTGGCGCAGGAGGTTTTCTTGAGTCTGCATCAGAACATGCACTCGATAAAATCGCCCGAGCACCTGACCTTCTGGCTGCGCAAGGTCACTAGCCATCGCTGCATCGATCAGTCGCGCCGGCAGAAGCTTCGCCCGACCGTGAGTCTCGAAGATGTCGCGGAGCCCGCGGCCAGCGCATCCGAGAACGACTTGTTTCTTTCCGAGATGCTGCGCCGGGTGGTGGACACGCTTCCTGAGAAAGCGCGGATGGTTGTGATACTTCGATATCAGGAAGACCTCGAGCCAACCGAAATAGCTCGAGTGTTGGATATGCCGCTCAACACGGTGAAGAGTCACTTGCGGCGTTCGCTTTCGATGTTGAGAGATAAATTGAGCCGCACGTTGGGGGAGGTAACGCTATGAGCCGCCTTGATGATGAGTTGAGAAACGCGTTCAAACGCCAGCAGCCGCCGGCTGATTTCACGGCGCGAGTGCTGGAGCGAGTCGCCCGGCAACCCGAGCCACGGCCGAGCCTGTGGCAGCGACTGGCGGCGCTGATTGAACCGCCGAAGATGCGATGGGTGGCGATCGGTGTTACGGCTGCGTTGTTAATCGCGATTGGAGCGGCCGAGTATTCGAGACTCGCGAATAAGGTTGTGGATGATACCGGCAAGCTCTCGCAAGCCGCGCCACCAGACGAGAAGAAGCCGGCGGTCAAGCCTGCTGAAATCGACGCAGTCATCACGCATCCCAATGCGGTCGTAGTTCCAAAGAAGCATACACAGTCTTTGAAGAGGCATCAGCTTGCGGCGGCACGTGTCGAGAAGGCTCCGGAAGTGAAATCCGAAGCAGAAGCCGCCAAAGATAAACTGATGCTCGCGTTGTCAATCGCGAGTTCTGCGCTGAACGACGCGCAGAAGGCCGTTCACGACGACGGCCCCAAACCTTAGCTTGATTAATTTTGGAAGTACCAACGGAGGACTTATGAAATTGCTTATAACCAAAACATCGAGAGCGCTGATGATCTGGTCATTGCTCTCGGTGATTACTGCCGCGACAGCTTATGCGCAGGACCCGGCGAAGATCGATATGAGTCACCTGGACAAGTTCGCCGAACGCGCCGACAAGGTGATCGATGTGACCGTCGACGAACAACTCTTGCGTCTTGCGGCTTCATTCTTGAATGAGAAGCGCTCGCCTGATGAAGGAAAAATCAAAGAGCTGATTCTCGGCTTAAAAGGTGTTTTCGTGAAGCGCTTCGAATTCGAAAAAGAAGGCGAGTACACGATGGCCGACGTCGAGTCGATCCGTTCGCAGTTGAGCTCGCCCGCATGGTCCAAGATTGCCAACGTCCGCAGCAAACGCGAAGGCAACTACGATGTCTCGATCATGAGCGAAGGCAGCGTGATCAAGGGCCTGGCCGTGCTGGCTGCCGAGGCCAAAGCGTTCACGGTGGTGAACGTCGTCGGCCCGATCGACCTTGCCAAGCTCTCGGAGTTGGAAGGCAAGTTCGGCATCCCGCACTTTGGGCTGGAGCAGATACCGGGAATGACTGTCACCGACAAGAAGAAAGACAAGACTTCCGACCCGGACAAAAAGCCGGACCAGCAGTCCGCTGAAACCGCAAAGCGAGCCGAGAAGAAACCGCCCGAGCTTATTCGACCCGACAAGCCGAGGGAGTAACCAGCGATGACAAACAACAAGCGAATCCTCACTCGACTCTCGATAACGATGATGCTTGTATCGATCACGCCGGTGGTTGCGCTGGCCGGCGACGAAAGCTACAGCTCGGTCATCAAGCACATCAAATCGAATTATCACGCGAAGCAGCAGGGCTTTTTCGGAGCGATGATGCTCGCCAGATTCGCGGTGAAGATGATCAAGCCGGCTGGCGTCAAGAATTTCAAGATGACGCTGTTGAGAGATCTGGATTATGCGGAAGGGCCGACTCCGCAGAACGGCGAGTTCCATTCTTTCATTCGCAGCAAGATCGACCCGCGATGGGCCCCGCTTGTGCAGTACGCCTCACCTCGCGAGAAGCAATGGTCCTATGTTTATGTCTCTCGCGAAAAGGAAGACGTCAAGCTGCTGGTCGTGACTCTGTCACAGCGCGACGCGGTTGTGCTTCAAACGAAATTCAGTCCTGAAAGGCTGGTCGAGTTCATGAATAATCCTCAGATCATGGGGATGTCGCTGAACGGCGAGAATCATTCGAGGGATTCACACGAGCGCGCTGGTGCTGAGGAAGACGACGAGGATGGTTCACGAGCCGAAAAAGCCAAACCGGTGAGCTCGAAGCCGCCAGAGTAAGATCATTCCTTCACTCATCAATCTCAGAAAGGCCGAGCCCGATAGAAAGTTCGCGTTTTGATTTTCTATCGGGCAACGCCGCCCTTTCCGCGCGCATCCTCCCAACGCCGAGCCGCACCGCGGCGGCTCGATAATCGAACCGCTCAACAAACTCCGGAGGAAAAATAATGCGAAGGAAGTTAGCTAGTCTCTTGCTCGTGCTTTCACTGTTTGTGCTGGCGTTGCCTGCAGCGGCGCTTGCGCAAAACCGGGACGAGTACGGGAACTTTATCAGACGTGACAAAAACGGCTATCGAGTAGGACAGGGGCGCATCACCTTTTTCGATGGTCCGGGTTTCGTGAATTATGAGTACAAGCATCGCTGGATGCCGGGACCGGGCGGCGCCGCGACCGTGATCGGCACGGGCGCCGGTGCGGGCGCGTTAGTCGGCGGCGTAACCAAGGGCAAGAAGGGCGCCGTGATGGGAGCTGCAATCGGCGCGGCTGCTGCCACCGGCGTGTGGTTGTACAAGAACCGGACGGAGAAACGGAGAATCTTCTGAGGCGGTGAAGCGGGCCGATGCACTAAGGTCCGGCTTAACCGCCATTCATCGTGTGGCTGATTTGCCTCGTGAAACAAGCTTGCCACACTTCTGAAAGTCCGGCCAACAAACCTACGGGGTTCTCCCCTCTCTATCTGCAACAATTAGTTTCGCCAAAGCCGCATCGGAAGTTCGATGCGGCTTTGGCGTGTTTATTGCAGTCATGTCCGCGGACCAGTTCCACGAACCACAAACCAAAAACGACAGATCAGGAGGATACGAATGAAACGATTGCTTACGATCTCAGTCATCAGCATGGCTCTTGCGTTCGCACCTGCTGCTTTAGCGGCGCAAAACGCGAACAAGCCTAAGCCGAAACCGGCGAAGACGATGAAGACGATGTCGCCGCGCGCGGAAGCTTTGAAGAAATGCAACGACGACTACGCGGCCGCGGTCAAGAAGGCGAATGCTGATTACGCTGCCGCGGTCAAGGATGCCAAGGGCAAGAAGGGCAAAGATCGCGCCGAGGCGATGAAGGCGGCGAGTAAGGCCAAGAGAGATGCATTAGCAGCAGCCGCGAAGGCTAAGAAGGATTGCATTGCGGCTGCGCCCAAGAAATAACTAATCGCGAATCTTTTTCTTCACTACTCAAGGCTCGGCGGCTGTGCTAAAGTCGCCGGGTCTTTTGTTTTTCAGACTCAGAGAGGACCCCGTATGAAACGAAGTCTGATCCACGCCGCACTGGCGATCGCGCTTGCGCTAGCCGTCGCCGCTCCTGCGTCTTTCGCAAAGCAAACTCGCGCGCACCGGGCAGCGATGAAACTGTGCAAAGAAAAATACAAGGACGCTATTCGAGGATCGAAGTACTTGAAAGGTCACGATCGCCGCGTAAGACGCGCGCAGGCACGACGGGACCGGGAACAGTGCGAACGCATGGCGCCCAGATGATTCAACCCGCAAGGATTGAGCGGTACACCTCAGCATCAACATTGCCGCCGCTGATCACCGAGCATACGCGGCGTCCGTGAAAACGCTCGGCGTCCGTTAACAGCGCTCCGATTGGAAGCGCGCCCGTTGGCTCCGCTTTCAGATTGGCGAGTCCAAACAACAACCTCACACCTTCCTTGATATTTTCTTCCGGCACTTCGACGATACCCGCCAACCCGTCTTTCAACACCGGCCAATTGTGATCACCGACGCTCACCGTTCGCGCGCCATCGGCAATCGTCTGAGGCTCTGTTTCATTTACTACAATCCGTCCTTCGCGAAGCGAGCGCGCGGCGTCATTGGCCACAAGCGGTTCGGCGCCGACGACTTTCGAAGCGCTGCCGGCCGCGCGTAGTCCGGTGATAATTCCCGAGGTGAGTCCGCCGCCGCCGACCGGCGCAAGGACGAAATCGAACTCGCGGCTCGCGAGTTCAGCTCCAAGGCTCGCGTTGCCTTCGATCACAAGCGGATCATCATAAGCGCTCGCGATGTAGGCGCCGGGATTTGCAGCGGCAAGCTCGGCAACCCGGCCTGCGCGGCTCGTCTCACGCACATCGATCAAGTCGACCACGCCGCCGTACTCGCGCACTGCGTCGATCTTCACCTGGGCCGAGGTTGACGGCATCACGATAGTGCAGGACTTGCCGAGGAGCGCGCACGCGTAGGCAATCGCCTGACCGAAGTTGCCCGACGACGCGGCGATGATTTTCTGCTGAGCGATTTTGGAGGCGACGTGGTAAGCGGCTCTGAACTTGAAGCTGCCGGTGTGCTGGAACGTTTCGGTGGCGATTGTCAGGTCAATGCCGAGTAGCTTCGCCAACCTCGGCGCTTCGATAAACGTGGTTGGGCGCGCCATCTCAGTTACAGGCCTGATCGATTTCGGAGCTTGCATCATGGTCAGGACTATATCAAAAGTCGCGCGACTGCGGAACGTGGCGGTAAGCTGTTACGGTAACATCCGCGTTCAGTGTTGAAGCGCGCCGTGCAATAATCTGATCGATGTTCGCTGAGGTCGCAGTTCCAATCTACATCAGGCAAACGTTCACCTATCGACTGCCCGGCGATATGGCGACTCGTGCGCACGTGGGTTCGCGCGTGCAAGTTCCCTTCGGGAAGAAATATCTCACCGCGTTCATTGTCGATCTCCACGAAAAGCTCGAAGACGAAGTCGATGAAACCCAAATCAAGGAAGTCGAAGAGCTGCTCGACGAATCTCCGGTCATCACGCCGGAAATCCTAGAGCTGACGAAATGGGTCGCCGATTATTACTTCGCGCCGTGGGGCGAGTGTCTCAGGGCAGCCTTGCCGGCCGGCGCGATCTCGATCAGCGAACAGATGCTCGAGTTGACGCCGGCGGGCCGCGCGGCGCTCACGGAAGGTCACCTCTCTTCTTCGAAGCAGCAGGCCCTTGAACTGATGCTTTCAGGGCCGGGTGAAATAACGTCGCGCCAGTTCGAGCGCCAACTGACCAAACCACGAGCGGGCGCGCTCATTCGTCAGCTTTCGCGAGATGGACTCATTCGCGTTTCACAACGCATCGCCGAAACGCAGATGAAACCAAAGCTGCACAATGTCGTCAGGCTGAGTCAGGGGTTGGGGGTTGGCGGTCGGGGGTTGGCGAACCACACAACTGACCACGGACTCCGTACACCAACGCAGAAGCAACTGAACGAAAAGCAGAGTCGAGTCGTGGAATTTCTGCGATCAGCCACCGACGCGGTGCCGTTCAGCGAACTGCTCGATGCCGCCGATGTTTCATCGTCGGTTGTTCGCACGCTCGAAAAGCGAGGCGTCGTGGAGGTATTCGCGCGCGAGGTCCGCCGCGACCCGCTCTCGCATCTCGACGAACAATCCGCGGAATCAATCACCCTCACCGAGGAACAGCAATCGGCACTTGATCAGGTTGTCACGCGGCTTGGCGAATACTCGACGGTTCTCCTGCACGGAGTCACGGCGAGCGGCAAGACCGAGATTTATCTTCGCGCGATGCGCGACGCGCTCAGCAAAGGCATGACCGCGTTGATGCTCGTGCCCGAGATCTCGCTGACTCCAATCTTCTCCCGTCGATTGCGAGCGCATTTCGGCGCGGCGGTCGCGATACTTCATTCGAGTCTCTCCGAAGGCGAGCGAACAGATGAGTGGCGCAGAATCAAAGAAGGCGGCGCGCGAGTGGTCATCGGCACTCGCTCGGCAGTCTTTGCTCCGCTCGACAAGCTTGGGCTTGTCATCGTCGATGAAGAACACGACGGCTCTTACAAGCAAGACGAAACGCCGCGGTATCACGGACGCGACACCGCGATCATGCGAGCCTCGCGAACCGGCGCCGTCGTCGTGCTTGGATCCGCAACACCCTCGCTCGAATCTTTTCAGAATGCGCAGTCGGGCAAGTACACGTACCTGCGGCTCAAGACTCGCTATGCCGATCGCGCGCTCGCCGAAGTTCAAACGGTCGATATGCGCGAGGTCTTCGAACGCCACGGCAAAGCTCAAACCCTATCCGATGAACTGACGACGGCGATTGCCGAAACGTTCGCGCGCGGCGAACAGTCGATGATCCTGCTGAATCGCCGCGGCTACTCTTCATTCCTGTTATGCCGATCGTGCGGGCTGGCGATTCACTGCCCGAACTGCGATGTAACTCTGACCTATCATCGCTACAACGAAAGCCTTCAGTGTCACTATTGCGGTTACATTCGCCCGGTGCCTCGCCTGTGCGACGCTTGCGAAGGCGAATACATTCACTACGTTGGACTCGGAACGGAACAGCTCGAAGCAAAGCTCAGGGAGATGCATCCCGAGATGAACATCGCGCGGCTGGATCGCGATACAACTCGTACGCGAGGAAGCTTCGAGCAAATCCTCATGGAGTTTGCCGGCGGCGGAATCGATTTGCTTGTCGGCACGCAGATGATCGCGAAGGGTCACGACTTTCCCGGCGTGACTTTGGTCGGAGTGGTCTCGGTTGATGCGGGTCTGGCGCTGCCGGATTTTCGCGCCGCCGAACGAACGTTTCAACTACTCACCCAGGTGGCGGGCCGCGCGGGGCGGGGCGACCGGCCGGGGCGTGTGATTATTCAAACATATCATCCCGAGCATTATTCGATTCAGTGCGCCAAGAGTCAGAACTACGACGAGTTTTATAAGCACGAGATCGTCTTCCGGCGAACGATGCACTATCCGCCGTTCTCGGCATTGATCAACGTGCTTGTGCACGATAAGGATTTCGACAAAGCGAATGGAACGGCTTCGGAGTTCGCGCGCGAGTTGCGCGGAGCTGCGAAGGGAGCGGGCATTCGAGTGCTGGGTCCCGCGCCCGCAGCGATCTCGCGAATTAGAGGGGAGTATCGATTCCAGGTGCTGATCAAATCACAAAGCCGCGCTCGCGCCCGCGAGGCGTTGGACATTGCGATGGATAGAGTGACGGCCTCGGGCCACAATTCGCGATCGATATCGGTCGAAGTTGATCCGATGAATCTGATGTGACTCCAACCTACGGCAGCGAGCCTTTCAGCACCATCCACGGATGAACATCCACCGCTAACCTTCCGGCCACAACCGCCGGGTCCGCGGCTGAGAGCGCCTTCGCTTCCTCGATCGTATCAACCTTGAACACGAAGACGCCCGAGTAGTTGCCGGCGTTGTCAAACGGGCCCGCGATAACAAGCTTTCCTGCTTTGGCCATCGCGTTGATGTTGGCCATGTGACCCGCCTGGAGCTTGTCAGTCTCCGGCGTTCGTTCGGCGGTCCACTTCGGACCGCGGCTGATCAACCCAAAGTAATAGGTTTTCAACTCGCTGAAGTTGAACGGCGTCGGCGGCGACTTCATGATTCCTTTCGCGGCCCACCACTTGAGCACCTCGACTGAGAGGACGCCGGCCTTGACCATCGGATCAGCCTCCTCGATCGTACGGGCTTCTTCAGCGGAGGTTGCATTGATCACAACTATTCCGGCGATGCGTCCGCCGTCGGTAAACGGCCCGAGCGCGACGGCCTTTCCGCTGGCTGCTAGACTTTCGAGATACTTGAGGTGACCCTGTTGGGTCTTTTGAAGCTCACCCGCGGCTAGCGTTGGCGCATCCGATCGCTTGACCAGCAGGCACAGATAGAAGGTTCCCATTTCGTATTTCGTTTCTTGCGAAACGGAGTACCCAGCGTAAGCAAAAGAGCTCAACGTCATCGCGCAACAAAAAGCTGCCGCGGTAATGACTCTCGCCAGTCGTCGCATGTTTTTCATGAATGCTCCTTCGAGAAATCAGTATTTCAATCGCCTCACATCTCTATTAAACGTTTCACGGGCTTCTTTTTCTTGGATTCATCCGGGAATCTTATTACGCGTTCAAATCCGATCGCGTTCTGGCATTATCGCGGGCACGCCGGACCGGGGCAACCTTAGACGGCAGGGCTCGCCGCGAACGGATTCCGCGGTTACACTTTGGTTGGAGGCAGACGATGGATCACCAAAGCGAGCGGGAGAAATTGATTCAGATTCTCCAGGGCGCTTATTCGGGTGAGCTTGCGGCCGGTTACGCGTATCGAGGCCACTGGAAATCGGTGAAGAGCCCTGTCGAGCGCATCGCGATTCAAAAGATTGAGCGAGAAGAGTGGGTCCATCGCCAGCGCATCGGCGAATTGCTGGCGAGCCTCGATGCGCGACCGCTGAAGCTCCGTGAAGTGAAGCTGTGGATCATTGGCCGCGGCATCGGGCTCGCGTGTCACGTGATCGGTTGGTTCTTGCCGATGTATTTCGCGGGGCGTCTCGAAAGCGGAAACGTGCTGGAGTATGAAGACGCAGCCCGTCATGCGGCGGCATTGGGTTTAGATGAATACGAAGCTGACTTGCTGGGAATGTCTCGCGTGGAGAAAGAACACGAAGACTTCTTCTTAGGAGTCATCGCAGGCCACCGCCTGTTGGCGCTCATGAACTCGATCTTCAAATGGGGGTTAACCAAAGAGCCTGACGCGACATCGGCTCCGGAAGCCGTTTACGAGGTAGTCGAGTAACAATAGCCCGCCTTGAAATTATTGCCCGCTGTTCAACTTCACATCCACCGCAAGCAGTCGCTTTGGTTCGTGGCCTACCCTGATCGTAGCCATGACGGTTTTCGTTCGGGTGTCGATCGCCGAAACGGTGTCGTCGAGTTGATTGCTCACCCAAACTTGTTTTCCGTCCGGAGTGATCGTAATCCAGTTTGGGAACTTCCCGACGTTGATCTTCGCGACCTGTCTCAAAGCCGGAACCGAGAACGCATAAACTGCTTTCCCGGCCATGCTCGTCACGTAGAGCTCTCGTTCGTCGGGCGTCAGCGCGAGCCCGTGCGTGAGCGTGTCATACGGGGGTATCTCGGTTCCCTCGGGGAGCGACGGCAATTCGACTCGGCGAATTGTCTTTCCTTCTTCCAGATCAACCACCGCAAACCCGTGCAGCTTGGACAAGGCGACGTATGCGAGCTTCTCATCACGCCGAAGCGCGATCGGGCGAACCCAGTCGCCCGGCGCGATTTCGCGAAGTTGCTTGTGCGTGGCCGTGTCATAGATCGTGATCCGCGACCCGGCCATTGTGCCGAGATAAAGCCGCCGCCCGTCAGCCGAAACATAAGTGTTGTGCGGCCACGCCGGCGCCTTCATTCGATCGATGACCTTCATCGTCATCGTATCCACGACATCGACTGCAGAGTCGCCTCGAAGCGGGACAAAGACCTGGCGTCCATCAATCGTGATCGATACTTCATTAGGCGCGCGGCCTACTTTTATTCGCGCTTTTACCTGATTGGTCGCGGCGTCGACCGCTACGAGTTCGTCGGTGCCCTCGACGCTGATGTACAGCGTTCGGCGGTCGGGCGAAGCGACTATGCCATGAGGGTTCGCGCCGACTGTGATCGAGCCGATTACCTTCCTCGTCACCGGATCGATGACGGTAACGTCATCGCCTTTTGAGTTCGTGACGTACACTCGCGTAGTTGTTTGACCTGCGACAAGCCCGGCCAGTTCCGGAAGCGCTTTGGGAGTTCCAAACTGCGCGAGAAGGAAGATCACAGCAATCATTGCGAAGACGGGCGTCGTTGGTTTCATAGCGGCGACATAATACACGAAACGGCATTGGTGGTGAACGCCGCGCTGAGGATTGGATCAAGCCCTTTGCGTCTCAGCGTATCTCTGCGTCTTTGCGCGAAACCCGATTTTCGGAATCGGCGTTGACCGCCAAGACTGTGAGACAATGACTAACTTGGGAGACGGCCGCGAGTTTGAACGCGCAAGCGTCATGTGTTCGTCACTTAATCCCGAACTCGGTTCGCATGAACTCTTTCACGCCCTCGCGGCCGGTCATTCGCAGCCACATCGGTTTATTCTCGCTCGCGATCTCGAGCTGAAACTTAAAGAACGGACAGCACAGCCGCTCCAGCGAGATCCACTCCGCAACCATCGAGATGGTTTTAGCTTCGCCAGAAAATTGAAACGCGTAGCCGTTGTCCAATTCGCGGATGTCCTTCACCGCGCTGTGCAGCTCTTTGCTCAAGTCGCTGTGATGCGCTCTCTCGGCGGCAGTGAGAGCGGTCAGGCTGCACGCGAACGGGATCTCGGCTTCTTTTTGTTTCTCATCCACCATCTTTTTCTCTGACTGAGGTTGAGACTTCGCAGTCTTTTTTTGTCCGGCCGGCGCGAAACCCGTGAGGGCCGCGGCGGAAAGAATCATCGTCAGAAACAGCGTTATTCTATTTTGCATAATCACTCTCCATATCACTGGATCTTTGCGTCAATCAATCGCGTGAACATGCACATCGGAAACGGCTCGCTGCAATGACAATCGTTCAAGCCGTGTTCGATGGCATCGCGTTGCGCACGCAGCCGCTCGATCTTCTCGTCAATTACCGTGAGTTTGGCCCTGGCAATCTCGCGCATTTTACGGGAAGCCGGCGGTCCTTTCTCGCGCAGGTGAATCAGCGATCTGATCTCATTAAGCGTGAAGCCCTGGAGCTGTGCTCGCTTGATGAGGTTGATGAACGCGACTGCCTCGATAGAGTAATCGCGATAGCCTGACGGAAGGCGCTTCGCTTTTTTCAGAAGACCAATGCGTTCGTACAAGCGAACAGCCTGAATGCTCACTCCCGCGCGACTTGCCACTTCGCCGATACGCATTCCACAGCCTCCCATCATTCAGGAATTGTGCAGTATGTACCTAAGTATAGAGTCAAGTGTGATTATTCAACCGCCTCCGATGGCGACGGCAGCACGTGATATCATTGCTCTCCTGAAAAAAGCAATGTACATCGATTCACACGCGCACATCGAAGGCAAAGAGTTCGACGCCGATCGCGAAGCGGTCATCCAACGGGCGCTCGATGCCGGAGTCGAAATCATCGTGTGCGTTGGAAACGGAGAAGTCGCCGCTGACTCACACGCCGCCGCGTTTCGTCTGGCTGACCAGTATCCATTCATCTACACCACCGTCGGCGTTCACCCGCACGAAGCCCGGTTGCTCGACGACGTTCTGTACGCGCGGCTGATGGAACTCTCTCAGCATCCGAAGGTGATCGCGTGGGGCGAGATCGGTTTGGATTATCATTACGACAATTCGCCCCGCGATTTGCAGCGCGAAGCGTTCAGAAAACAATTGCGGATGGCTCGCGAGCGAGCGTTGCCGGTTTCGGTTCACACTCGCGAGGCCGAAGCCGACACGCTTGCGATCCTCGATGAAGAGTGGAAAGACTCAGGACTCGGCGGTGTGATTCATTGCTTCACCGGAACTCGCTCGTTTGCCGAAGCGACGGTCGATCGAGGTTTTTACGTTTCGTTTTCGGGTGTGGTGACTTTCAAAAACGCAGAGGGACTCCGGGAGACGGCCAGACTTCTTCCTCTCGACAGTATCTTAATCGAAACAGACAGTCCTTATCTTGCTCCGGTGCCATATCGCGGCCGCCGGAATGAACCGGCGTACGTCATAGAGACCGCGGGCGCGATCGCCGACGCTCGAGCCATGTCGGACGAGGACCTTGCGCGCATAACCACGGAGAATTTCAAACGGCTCTTCAAAGTTGACTCGAGATTGGAATGATCAAATCCAGCTCTTGAACGCGAGCAAGCATGGGCGAAGGATCACGACAACTGAGCCGAAGAGAAGCACTGCAAGCAGTCGGCCTGCTCGCCGGCGGAGTCGCTCTGAATTCCGCGTGTGCGCGACGAGTCCGGCCATACGTAATCGATCCGCCAGCGGGATCACCCAAGCGGCTTCGTCACTTCACGCCCGTCAATGTCGCGCCCGAACGCGTGATCAGAACCGTAGTCGGACTGCGGCCGTTTCGTCCTTCGGGCTTCGTCGTCCGGGCAGAACCCTTCGGCGACAAAGTGCTGGTTCACAATTACGGCCACGGCGGGGGTGGCGTGACGCTGTCGTGGGGCACGGCTTATCTGGCGGCCGAGCTTGTTCGCGAATCCGGGAAGACAGGCGCGGCTGCAGTGATCGGTTGTGGAGTGATAGGACTTGCGACCGCGCGCACTCTTCAGCGGCGCGGCTTCGATGTCACGATCTACGCGAAGGACATGCCTCCGGAGACGACGTCCAACATCGCGGGCGCGAGTTGGTCTCCAACCTCGGTCATCGATGAAGACAACCGCAAGCCGGCGTGGGATGCGCAGTTCGAACGAGCCGCGCGCTTTTCGCATCGATCATTTCAGTTGCTCGCAGGAGACGAGTACGCAGTGCGTTGGCGAGAGCAGTACAGCTTGAGCGATGCGGACTACGGAGAAAGTTGGGACCACGAGATGCTTCACGATCTCTTCCCGGCCACTCGCAAGCTCAAGCGCTCCGAACATCCGTTCCCATCCGAGTACGTCCAGGTGCTCAGTACGATGTTCATCGAGCCGTCGATTTATCTGAACACATTGCTGCGAGATTTCTACATCGCGGGCGGACGAATTCGCCGGATGATGTTTGCGACGCCGAGCCAGCTTGCGACTTTGCCGGAATTAGTGATCGTGAACTGCACGGGGCTTGGCGCGCGCGAGTTGTTTGGAGATCGCGAGTTGATGCCGATCAAGGGTCAGCTTCATGTACTGCTGCCGCAAGCCGAAGTCGATTACGCGATGGTGACCGGCGGGCTCTATATGTTTCCGCGCCGCGACGGAATAATTCTCGGCGGCACATTCGAGCGAGGAGTGGAAACGATGGAAGAGAATCGCGAAGCCGAGCAACGAATCCTCGCGGGCCACAAGAGAATATTCGAAGGCATGCATTGAACGCCTTGCCTATCTGAGCAACTCAGCATGACTCTCAACCCTAAGCCGCTCTCTCTCGGTCGCATCTTCGGCATACCGATCTTCGCTCACTATAGCTGGCTGCCGGTCTTTCCTTTCTATGCCTGGGCGATCGCTTCGGGGCTCCTGCCACGCGAAGCACCGGGACTCGCAACCGTGCAGTACTGGGCGCTTGGATTGATGACCACGACGCTGTTGTTTGTGTCGGTGCTCGCGCACGAGCTTGCGCACGCGATTATGGCAAGGGCCGAAGGGCTGGGAACCGGCAACATCACTCTGTACATGTTCGGAGGACTCGCAACGCTGAACGGCCAACCCGCTCAGCCTTCGTCGGAGTTCAAGATCGCGGTCGTTGGGCCCGCGGCCAGTTTCCTGATCGGGACAGTCTTTTATCTGGCTGTCGATCTGTTTGTGTTCGGCACAACTCATCGAGCGATCGGACAAGTGCTCAGGCATCTTGGCCTCGTGAATTGGTTTCTCGCAGGGTTCAACATTCTGCCGGGCTTGCCGCTGGACGGCGGGCGCGTGCTGCGAGCCATACTGTGGCGATTCAACAAAAACTTTCGAGCATCGACTCAACTAGCGATCAGGTCGGGACTGATGATCGCCATCACGTTGGTTGCGGCGGGCATCTTTTTTTTCATCACGGTACCGGATTACGGCATCACCGGATTGTGGATGATGATCATCGGGCTGATGATCGCTTTGATGCTTGGAACTACTGAAGGCCGGACGCGCGGACCGTGGCGAGTGAAGCGCGGCACAGTCGAAGACGTGATGAATCAGGATGTCGTGCAAATTCCACCGAACATGAAAGTCACCGATTTCATAGACAAGGTGTTGAATAACAATTACCACACGAGTTTTCCGGTCGTCCTGGATAGGCGGCTTCACGGAATGTTGTTACTCGACGAGTTGAAACAGGTACCGAGCGAGAACTGGCCACTGCTCGAAGCGCGCGAGGTGATGCGCCCGGTTGACGCTTCGATGTTCATCAATGCGAACACACCGATACGCGAAGCTCAATCGATGTTATCGCACAACGTGCTGGGCCGCGCGGTGGTGTTGGATTCGAATGGATTGATTGTGGGTTATGTCAGCCTGAGAGATGTGAATAAGATTCGGAGCGAACCGGCGAACTAGGATCGAGCGATCACTTCACCTTTGTTTCCGAAGCGCGATTCTTCTTCAAGTAAGCATTCAACCCCGCGTACAACGACGCCGCGACTCGTTCGCGGAACTGACCGGTCTGAAGCAGCGCTTCGTCTTTTGGATTCGACAGGAAGGAAACTTCGGCAAGCACGCTTGGCATCGCCGCACCCAACAAAACAACAAACGGCGCGTGCTTGACTCCGCGATTCATAGCAGTGCGCGGCGACTGTGCTCCGATGCCTCGCACCAGACCCGCTTGAATGTAGCGCGCAAGCTCGCGCGATTCAGTCACGCGATTCCCCACCGTGACGCTTGCGAACATTGGTTCCGGTTTGTCAGTGGATTTATCGCTAGCGATGCGCGCGTTCTCACGGGCGGCGGCTTGCAAGTTTTCGGCGGGAGCGCGATCCGGACTGAGGAAGAAAGTTTCGACGCCCGATGCCACGCGCGAAGGGCTCGCGTTGGCGTGAATCGAGATGAATAAATCGGCGCGTTTGGAATTCGCGATGGCCGTTCTCTCTTCGAGTGCGACGAAGCGATCCGACTCCCGCGTCATTATCACTTCGACATCGGGATAGTTGTTTTTGATGTAGGCCTTCAATCGGCGCGCGACGTCAAGAACAAGATCCTTCTCGCGCATTCCACCTGTGCTGATTGTCCCGGTGTCGTGGCCGCCGTGACCGGGATCGATCACGATTCGCTTTATCTGAGACGTGTTAACTTTGGCATCGATCTTCGCGGCCAGACTCTGCGCCGTCGCGGCCGTTGATTCGGATGCGTTTTGAGGAGCTACGGATCCGGTGGGCACGATAGGCTCGCTGATCTCAGGAAGCACCATCAGCGGATTTCGATCAGCTGCAGTCAGACGTTTTGCTCTCGGTTGCGCATCGCGAGTCTCGCTTTTTGCGATCGCAGGCGTTGATCGAGGATTCACCTCAACATTAACAGCATCGCGAGAGGGGTCTCGCGTTGCAGCCTTCGCGATCGAGCCCGCCGAGTGTAAGTCGATCACTATGCGTTCGGGATCGGATAACGTAAAGGTCGAATAACCAGAAAGCGACGCGACTTCGATATCGATTCGCGCGCCGGCGCCGGAAGACACCATAATGCGCTTGAGCAAACTGCCATCGCTCACAATGAATCGTCGCCCGTATAACGAACTCGAGACAGCGGCATCGCTGAGTTCAATGCTCAGGTGGTTCCCCGCTCGCCGGCCAGAGAAATGAGCTTGATCGGAAAGGTCTATTACGACGCGAGCGTAATCGGGCCCGCCGAAGTTGCGAATGTTTGTGAGCCGGGGCAAACCAGACAACGGGTCAGCGCTTTGGTTCGCGATCACGACATCAGCAGGTCTGCGCCCGAGTTCGGTTTCAAATCTTGCGAGCATCGCGCGCGCCTCTCGTGCCAGCACCGACTTCGGAAAATAAGAAATCAGCTCACGGTAGGCTGCTGCCGCGCCGTCGAGGTCCTGCAGGTTCTCTTCGTAGATTTGCGCGATACCCATCAGCGCATCGCCGACGAATGAACTGTGCGGGTGCTCGACTATGATGCTGCGATACGACTCGATGGCTTGTTGATAGAGAGCGGAATCACCGTTCGCGTCAGCCATCTCGCGAAGCAACTCGGCTCGCCGAGCCAGCGACTCAGCCGAAAAATAATTGTCGGTATTGAGACGAATGACCTGCCCGTAAGCATCGAGCGCGCGTCGAAAGTCGTTAGCGTTTCGCTCGTCGCTGGGCCGCTCGTGCATCGCTCGGCTGAGATCACTCGCATCGCGGAAGAGCCGCCCAGCCAGCGAGCTCGGGGCATTCGCTGATGATTCGGGGTCGGCGGCATTCAATACAGGACGCACGGTCAGGCAGAAGACCAGCGCGAAGATAATTCCGCTGGCCATCAACTTGTAGCGTCCTGCGACGTTCATATGAACCGTTATTGAACTTTCAGGGGACTGCCGGGCTCAATCACAGCGCGGCATCGGGGTGCAGTATACAGCAAAGAAAGCGAGCAGTCAGTTACCAGTTTGGGGAAGTGGTTTTGACGACGACGGATCGTCACGGCGGCCGCTGTACCACAGTTCCAGGCCGTCCCTTTTCTTGAGCGCTTTCGGTCCACCAAGCATCATGCCGCTGAAAATCCGAAACACCTGCTTGCCCGTGTACATTCTGAGCTTTCTTCCGGAGGTCGTGACCGATTCGCGCAGCACAACGAAGCGTCCGTGTCGTTTGACCGCAAGACTCATCCAAATCTCTTCCGATGCGAACAGCGACTCATCAAATCCACCTGTCGCATCGAACGCGGCTCGCGTGCAAAACAGAAAGCAACCACAGGCGAGTCCAGTCGCGCGGAACGCTCTAACCAAAATCGGCTGCATAACCTTCGCATATCGAGGAACGTCGCCGTCGAAGCTCACTGCCGAGCCGCCGCCGGCTGCTCCGAGTTTCATAGCTTCGATCGCGGCCCGCACCACTGATTCGCTGACAAACGTGTCGGCATCGACGAAGATCAGCATCTCACCGCGCGCCTGGAGAGCACCCGCGTTGCGAGTCGCCGCGATCTGACGACGGTTCACCTGAATCACTCGAGCGCCGTGTGACCTGGCAATCTCTGCCGTTCGATCAGTCGAAGCATCGTCGGCAACAATTATTTCGTAAGCTTCCAAACAAAATTTTGCCGCCGCGTGAATGCAGTCAAGCGTTCGCGCGATCAGCGCCTCTTCGTTGTAAGCTGGAACGATGAATGAAATCATGCGAGACGCCTAGTAGTTATTCGAGAGGCGCGTGCTTGCTGCGCCTCCCGGGAACACGGTCGCGTTCGGCGCGCTTTGCGGCGATGATGTGGCTCGTTTCGTCGTGTACTTACCGGCCTCGTAGCGCGCTGAGATACTTCGAACATAATTCTGCGTTTCACGATAGCGAGGCACCCGGAAACCGGAGTTGACCACGGCATTCTCGCCCGCGTTGTAACCCGCCAGTGCAAGCTTAACGTCGCCGTTGAAGGAATCCAACAGGAAGCGCAAGTAGCGAGCGCCGCCTTCGATATTCTGTGAAGCGTCCCAGATGTTTGTCACGCCGAATCGCTGGGCGGTTGCGGGCATCAGTTGCATCAACCCGGTCGCGCCTTTGTAAGATCTCGCACGCAGATTAAACCCGGACTCCTGCCGCATAACGGCGATGATCAGATTTTGATCCACGCCATTCCGCGCGGCCGATTGCGCGATCCATTCGTCATACCTGGCGTTGCCGGTGGACTGAGTTTCGCTCGTGCCGATCGCGGCGGCTGGAAGAACGATAAGCGGGCTGGACGCGGGAACGGAAGTCGCGCCCGCAGTCAGAGATTTTGGTGTCGCGTTTTTGGTTTGCACGCCCTGAGTCTTTGGGGCCACGAGTGGAATTGATTTGTCGGGGCGCGCAGTTGTAACGACTTCGTGGATTACAAGCGCCGGCGATCGTTGAAGTGCCGCGGAAGCTGCTTCGACGTTTAGAGTGATGCTTGATTCCTGGGCGCGCGCTTCAGAAGCGATGAGTGCCAATAGTGAAATGATCATCAGGCCGGCCGAAAATCTCATTCGATCCTCCACAGCTCGGGGCTTGAACTCTCGATTGATAACTCCAGGCGGATCTTCGCGCCTGAGGGTTAGTCTCGTGGGGACCGAAATAAAGTGGAGTTGAGTCGGTTGGGAGCCTTGGTTCAACTTCACTTCGGCAGCCAGTCATCCTTTGCAAACGAATTTAAGACTCACGCTTGAAAAGGCCTTGGCTTTGCGGCCCAGGATCGCTCCTGGTGTGCCCTTATCGGTGACTTCAAAACAGCTTGCTCAAACGTGGCCAGTCTAATGTGCATGATGTGCTTTGTCAATAATTACGAATTCGAATCACGAATACGCAGAGCAGCCGAGAGGGCCTCGTCTCGTGTAGTGATCTCGCCGTCCAATTGCAGTTCATAAACGCGCTTTAAGAGGCGGCCCATTTCCGGACCCGGTTCGACTCCAGCTTCGAGCAAATGGCGCCCCTGAAGAAGCGGTTCGGACGGCTCGTGCTCGACGCCGAGGGCGCGCGCTCGCTCGATAAACCAATCTGCGGCGGCCACCGCAATGGCGCCGCCAACGCGGGCGAGGCCGCACGCTTTCGTCACTCGGTAGAGCAAATCTAATTCGGCGTTTTGAGCGAGTCTTCTGAAGTCGCCGTCCTGGTTGGATGCGCGTGATTCATAGAACTGGTTAGGGGCACTTTGTTCTCGCACGAGACTGAGTACCTGCGAACGCACATCGTAACCCTCGACGCTGTAGACGCCGAGTTTCTTCAAGACCGAGAGAGTTTCTTCCAAACGCGTCTGCGAATCCGTTGAGAGATCATGGAACAGAGTCGCGAGCATTACCGTTAGCCGCTTTGCCTTCGACAGATCAGCGGAAGCCTTCGACGCTTTGTCGAGCGAGCGCTTCGTGTGCTCAAACGCGTCTTCGGTTGTGTGACCGGACTGACGGCCAACCAGTGCGCGAACCTCTGGAAAGAGCTTGTCGAGGCCCCCGAGTTCGAGCGCGACGCTCAGTCCGATCGACGGGCGCTCGGCAAGCATCAATAACTTTTCAAACTCGCCCCAGATGCGCTCGTGCGGAATATCGGAGAGGTTAATCGAGCGGCAAAGCTCGGCGGTCTCAACATCGAGCGTCAGCTCGAACCTTGCGGCGAGTTGCACCGCGCGCAACACCCGCAAGCTGTCTTCGATGAATGTGCCCGCGTCAACAGCCTTCAGCAGGCGATTCTCCAGATCGGCACGGCCGCCAAATGGATCGACCGTATCATCCGTCAGCGGATCGTAAAGAATGGCGTTGATAGTGAAATCGCGGCGACGCGCAGCTTCTTCGAAGGTCATCGAAGGATCGCCCTCGATTAGAAAGCCTCGATGACCCTGGCCGGACTTCGACTCGCGTCGTGGAATCGAGACGTCAATTTCAACACGAGCAGGATCAGTCAATTGATCTCGCACGACTAGTTTGTAAACCGAGAAGTGCTCGCCCACCGTGTTCACATTGCCAAGTTGCTTGAGAATCTCGCGAAGGCGAGCGGGATCGACGCCATACACCTCAACATCGAGATCCTTGGACTCGATTCCGATCAGCCGATCTCGAACACATCCGCCGACGAGCATTGCTCGTCCTCCGGCGTCCCGAACGGCTTCGGCGAGTTTCAGCACCTGGGGATTCATGCGATCAAGAATAGTGCTTATGAAAGAGCCGGGAAAGTCTCGACTACAACCCAAGCGAGAGCCCGAGCTTGCCGCCGATGATCCGCGCAAGTTCGGCGATGGGGACTCGCTCCTGCAACATCGTGTCGCGATCGCGAATCGTCACTTGATTATCTTCGAGCGATTGATGATCGACGGTGACGCACAGCGGCGTGCCCACCTCGTCCTGGCGGCGATATAGCTTCCCGATACCCGCGGTGTCGTCGTAGACCGCGCGCATCGCGCCGGTTCGCTGCAGCTTCGACTTGATGTCCTTTGCCAGGCTGACGATCTCGGGTTTGTTTTTCGCGAGCGGCAGCACAGCTACTTTGATCGGCGCGAGATCGTGATGAAGCTTGAGCACAATTCGCTTCTCGTCACGCACCTCTTCTTCCTGGTAAGAGTCCATCAGGAACGCCAGCACTTTTCGATCGACGCCTGCCGAAGGTTCGATCACATACGGGAAAACGTGCTGGTTAGTCTCGTGATCGAAGTAAGTAAGATCAGCAATGGAATCGGGATTCAATCGCTTGCCTTCGGCGTCGACTGGCTTCTTCGAGTGAGCCTTCAAATCAAAGTCCGTGCGATTCGCGATTCCCTCGAGCTCATCCCACTGCTTCTCTTCGTCGTCGCGATCGGGAAAGAAGCGATACTGGAGATCCACGCAACGCTTCGCATAGTGAGCCAACTCCGTGCGAGGCTGTTCGTACCTTCTTAAATTCTCAGAGCGCATTCCCAGCGCGATGTGCCAGTTGTACCGATCTTCGACCCATCGATCGTGCCATTGATCATCCGTCACGTCTCCCTCTTTGAGTGACTGCGGAGGTTTGACGAAGTACTCGATTTCCATTTGCTCGAATTCACGTGTGCGGAAGATGAAATTTCCGGGAGTGATTTCATTCCGAAACGCCTTGCCGATCTGGGCCACGCCGAACGGCAGTTTGCGATTCGTGCTGTCGAGCACGTTTTTGAAATTCGCGAAGATTCCCTGAGCTGTTTCGGGTCTCAGGTAGGTTAGGCCCGACTCGTCTTCGACTGGCCCAACCGTTGTTCTGAACATCAGGTTGAACTGACGCGGCTCGGTCAAATCCGTAGAGCCGCACACGGGACACTTATCGCCGTCGATCTTATCGGCGCGAAGTCTTGCTTTGCACTTTCGACAGTCGACCAGAGGATCAGAAAAAGTTTCTTCGTGCCCTGAGTATTTCCAAACGAGCCGGTTCATCAGAATACCCGCGTCGAGACCGACCATGTCGTCGCGTTCGTAGACGACCGAACGCCACCACGCGCGCTTGATGTTGTTCTTCAGTTCGACGCCCAGCGGACCGTAGTCCCAGACCGAGCCGAGTCCGCCGTAAATCTCACTCGACTGAAAAGCGAAGCCACGCCGCTTCGCCAGACTTGCTATGGTTTCGATATCCGTCATCCGAGTCTCCTGTTCACTGGCGACAATCTGTTCGTTAGCTGAATCTGAAACTATACAATAGCGGACACGACTTGTTGAAGTCGGGTCGCGGTGAGGTACTTAGTTGCAAAGTGAGCGGCTTGTTGAGATGTTTGGAGTCAAAGGTGCGCAATGGAACTCATCAACGTCAATTGCCCGCAGTGCGAAACCCGGCTTGAGATACCGCCAAATCGCAACCGCGTGATCTGTCCTCGCTGCGGCTCTCCGTATGAAACTCGCGACCTTGAGACCGCAAGCCGGCTCGAAGGTAAACCGTGGTCCGCCGGGTTCGGGCCCGAGGATGTCATTAGAACAAGGCTCTCCGAGTTGGATGAAATGATTGAGGAACTCCAGTCGGAAATCGAGGCCCTGAGAAGCCGCGAGCTGAGCGCCCCTCTCCAAATTGGCTGTTCCTTCTTCAGCCTGTTTATCGCAGTGATGGTGGTGCTTGCGGCTTCTATGCTTCTCGGCAGAAGTTATTTCGGAAGCTGGATTTTCTATGCGTGCCTTGCCGTGGTCATATCCTTAGGCATAGCGCGCCTGCGACGGAAGTTTAGAGCACGTGTTCCGGCGGACGAGATCCGACAAGAGCGTGTCGAACTCGAAGAAACTCTCTCTGAGTTGCTCGGTGAGCGCTCCCGCGTTCAGGAACTCAGGACCAGCTTGATCTCCCACGGCGAATCGGAGTGATCCCATCCTCGCTTAACTACTTGACTGAATGGAGATTGGGTAATATACTTAAGCAAGATTAATTATTAAGGACACGAAAGGAAAGATTGAATGAGCCGGAATGGCGGAGTCGAAATAGCGGCGGTGTTAGACCGATTCGTCGATGGGTGGTTTATGTTGATTTTGGATCAACATCAGAAACACATTGTCGAGTCGGACCTGACCATGTCGCAGGCACAAGCGCTTCGATTGCTTGCCAACGCGCCGCTTTCGACGGGAACCCTGGCAGGCAAGCTGGGAATTTCAGCCCCGGCCGTCTCCCAATTGACGGACCGCCTGATTCGCAAAGAGTTAATCGAACGCCGCGCCGCGGAGCGCGACCGGCGCTCAGTCACCGTCGAATTGAGCGTAACCGGAAGGCGTTTGGTCGACGGATTCCGCAGGAGACGGAACGAGGTATTCGAACACGCGCTTCTTAACCTGAGCGAGGCTGACCGCGATGAGGTTATCGGCGCGCTGGCGAAAATGGCAGACGTGCTGAGCCTCTCCGGCGCGCCGCAGATGACCAGACCCAAGGTTGACACCGTCAAAAAGGCGGTGCTCAGGCGGCCAGTTCAGCTGCTGCCAACGGCTGAGGCGCCGGCGACATCCAATGAAGTCGAGCTGAATCGAATCAGCCCGAGGAAGAGAATGAAGATAGAGTGGGATTAGAACAGTGTGAGATTCACAGGAGGTGAACAGAATGAAAACAATGAAGACAAGATTGATTACGGCAATTGCTTTCGTCGCGTTGGCGGTATCGGCCGCATCGGCAGCCGCTCCGGCTCGGACGATGGATGACAAGATTCGGAAGGAGCTCGTGACGCTTCCTTACTACGGCGTATTCGACAATCTGGCGTATAAGCTGGACGGCGATACCGTTACTCTGTACGGCCAGGTAACACGCCCGGCCACCCGGGAATCGGCCGCGCGCCGGGTCTCGAAGATCGAAGGTGTTGATCGAGTGATCAACAATATTGAGGTGCTGCCGGTTTCGGGATTTGATGACCAGATCCGCGCCCGGGCCTACCGAACCATCTTCCGAACTGGTGGTTTGTATCGATACGCGATGGGCGCCAACCCGTCCATACACATCGTCGTAAGGAACGGCAACGTTACGCTCGAGGGCGTTGTGTCGGGCAGGATGGACAGCCAGCTCGCGTATATGGCAGCGCGCCAGGTGCCCGGGGTTTTCTCGGTAACCAATAACCTGCGAGTGGGCAACTAAGTGGATAATGAAACAAGTTGCGTTACACTGCGTTGAAGTGTGGCGTAGTGGCAATTGAAAACCTGCAAGACGAGTGACATCCCAACTGGGCTTGTCACTCGTTTTGTCTCACGGTACTTTCTCAGGATGACAGTTAGGGAGGTTTGAACAGAATGGAAATCAACAGACAGAGCATAAAGCCGAGGTTGGGGAAGCGGACGTTTGGATTCGCGCTGGCTCTCGCCCTGACCCTCGGACTTGGATTCGAAGCGCACCGGGTTGCTTTTGCCCAGCAATCGCAAGCGTCGCTGCCTTCGCCGCAAGATCTTTCACGCACCTTCATATCCGTTGCCAAGCAATTGAAGCCGGCAGTAGTCAGTATTGATATCGTGGAAAAAGCAAAGCGCACTTCTTCGATGAGACTGCCGGACGGATTCCCCCAGATTCCCGGGTTTGGGGATGCGCCGCGTCAGCAGAAGGGAACCGGGTCGGGCTTCATCATTAGCTCCGATGGTTATATTCTGACCAACAATCACGTAGCCGGAGACGCTGATCAAATCAAAGTAAAGCTCGCGGACGGGCGTGAGTTCAAAGCTCGAGTGATCGGCAAAGACAGTGAAACGGATCTCGCGGTGATCAAGATCGAGGCGGATAATCTGCCGCACGCGAGGCTGGGCGATTCGGACAAACTGGAGCAGGGCGAGTGGGTGATCGCTTTGGGCAGCCCGTTTGGGCTTCAGCAGACGATGACGGCCGGCATCGTTTCCGCTATTGGGCGCGATCTCGGTTCCTCGGCCGGTCAGTTCACAAACTTTATTCAAACCGATGCATCGATCAACCCAGGCAATTCAGGCGGCCCGCTGATCAACATGCAGGGTGAGGTCGTCGGAATAAACTCGATGATCTTTTCGCAGACCGGCACCAGCGCTGGCATCGGCTTCGCGATACCTGCGAATCTTGCCAACAAGGTCTACGCCCAGTTGATTAAGAACGGCAAGGTGACGCGCGGCTACCTGGGTGTGTACCTGCAGTCCATGTCACCGTCACTCGCAAAGACAGTCGGGTATACCGGGACTGAGGGTGTAATAGTCGGCGATCTTGCCAAGGATGATAGTCCCGCGGCAAAAGCGGGGCTTCGCAGCGGCGATGTCATCGTAGAGTTCGACGGCAAGCATGTCAGCTCGCCCAAACAACTGACGGAGATGGTTGCAGACACGCCCGTTGGCAAATCAACTTTGCTCAAGTACGTCCGTGATGGCCGCGTTGAGACTACGACCATAAGACTGGGAGAGCGTCCGTCCGCAACTGCTGACGGCGATCGGCCAGAGCCCGAGAATCCGGAAGAGGACGGCGGTAAGATTGGCATCTCCGTATCGAATGTCACCGCCGATCTTGCAAATCGACTGAAGCTCAGAGTCGCATCCGGAGTTGTGATCTCAAATGTGCAGCCGGACAGCCCGGCCGCGGATGCGGGACTGCAGCGCGGCGATATCATTCACCGTGTGAATCGCGCGCCGGTTACAAATCGCCAGGAGTACTTCCGAGCGCTTTCCTCTATCAAGGGAGACAAGGAAGTCACGCTTCAGGTCGAACGAGGCGGCCAGCTTCAGTGGGTGTCGCTGGATCTGGAATAGTCACGATTGCATTGCGAAGTTTTTGAGGGGGCGGTGATACCCATCACCGCCCCCTAACTTCTTCCGCCGGTCGTTCGAAGCTGTTATTAAATTGCCCGCCTCACTATAATCGGATTCGATGAAACCCAAACACGCCTCGTTACTACGAATCGCTTTCATAGCATTGTTCGCGACGCTATTCGCCGTAGAAAGTTTCGGACAGAGAACTGCTCCCCTAGCCGCGACAGATCTATATTCTCCGAAACTGCTCTCTGAATTGAAGCAGCTCCGCGATGCCGCGCTTGCGAGCGATTATGCTTACGTTCAGTTGGCGCACCTGTGCAACAACATCGGCCCTCGCTTGAGCGGCTCCCCACAGGCTCAGCACGCCGCTCAGTACGTGGCCGGGGAGATGCGCCGGCTTGGACTGAATGTTGAGCTCGAAAAAGTAATGGTGCCTCACTGGGTCCGCGGAATCGAAACAGGTGAGTTGGTTCGATTCGCCGGACAGGCTCCCGGTACGACTCAGAAGGTGGTGTTGACCGCACTCGGCGGAAGCGTCGCGACGCCCGACGACGGCATCACCGCCGATTTGGTTGTTGTGGACAGCTTCGATCAGCTTCAGGCGCTGGGACGAGAAAAAGTTGCCGGCAAGATTGTGCTGTTCAATGTTCGATTCGACAAACAGATGGCTGCGCAAGGTTTGGCGCTCAACGCCTATGGACAAGCGGTCGTCTATCGCGGAGCGGGCGCAATCGCGGCCGGGAAGCTCGGCGCCGCCGCGGCGCTCGTGCGCTCAGTGGGCGGCGCGGATTATCGGTTGCCTCACACTGGCGCGTTGGGCTACGCCGAAGACTCGCCAAAGATTCCCGCTGCGGCAGTGTCCAGCGAAGACGCCGATACGATCGCGTACTTGACCTCTCAAGGTCCGGTTCGCATGCATTTGACGCTCACGCCAAGAACTCTGCCTGATATTGAGAGCTACAACGTCGTCGCTGATATCAAAGGCTCCGAGCATCCGGAACAAATCATTATTGTCTCCGGGCATCTGGATTCATGGGATCTCGGGACGGGCGCGATCGACGACGGCGCGGGCGTTGTCGTTGCGATGCAGACAGCTCAGTTGATCAAGCGCCTGGGGCTCAAGCCAAAGCGCACCATTCGCGTGATCGCCTGGATGAATGAGGAGAACGGCCTGAAGGGAGGCCGGGCCTACGGCGAGAAGCATCAGAATGAAAGCAAGAACCACATCGCTGCGATTGAGAGCGATCTGGGCGCGGGACATCCCGCAGGGTTCTCGGCACACATAAGCGAAAAAGGGATCGAGATTCTGCGGCCAATATCCGAAGTGCTTCAGTCGATCGGCGCCGGGGTTGTCAGGCCGAGCGACAACTCGGAGGGCGCGGATGTCTCGCCCCTCGATGCGCTGGGCGTGCCGACCCTCGCTCCAATCCAGGACAATCGCACCTACTTCAACTATCATCACACTGCCGCCGACACACTGGATAAAGTTGTTCCACGCGAGCTCGCCGAGAACGCCGCGGTGATGGCGGTTGTTGCGTACGCAATCGCAAACGTGCCCGAGCGCTTGCCACAAAACCCGCGCGCCGCCAGTCCGCAGCGTTAGTCAAGCATGAGCTTTACATTACCATCGGGGCGGATCGAAGATCTCGACACGCCCGACGCTCACATCACCTTGATAAGATCGCAATGGCGCGAGTTCGCGGCATTCGCCTGGAAGAAGTATTCAACTGATGGGCGCGGCGCAATAGTGATCGACCTCCGCAACGCAGAAAAATCCAGCGGTAATCTTCACGTACCCACGTTCTATGTCGCGGATGGAAGCGAACGGCTATCGGCGCGCGGAGGTTGGCCGAACGCCGAAATCGAAGACGTGATCAAAGAGTACGATCCGAAGCTGGATGTTGTGTTCTTAGTTCTGCGGCTCGATGGTGACGTATTTCACTACAACGCATCGGACGAACCGACGCCGCCCGATGCTGGTGAACAATCTCGATCAAGGAAGAAGAAGTAACGCGGATCATCTTAGATTGAATTCGATCCCCACATTGCTGACCCGGTAAGCCAATGGAGAGCTGGCGAACTGTTTTCTGCCTGACTACAAATCTATTTGAACTCGAGTTGGCAGTTGAGGCACTTGTGCGGCGTCTTGACCAGCAGAAACAGAAGCGAGAGCAAACAGGTGAACGGCGCGCCGATCACCGCTACGAGAATCGCCCACAACGGCACGGTTCCCTTTACTACCCCGGTTGAGCTGCATCGCGGGCAGAGCATCGGAGGAACAACGCTGCTGCGAGCTGGGGTTTGCGGCGGCGGGCCGTAGCTTTGCGGGGCAGCATAAGGTGTCCGGCCGCGAGCGCCGGCCGCGGGAGGAGGAACCGACGGAATATAGCCTGAGTTCGACTGTGGGCCCTGATTAGTCAGGTGCGCGGAACAGTAGCGGCAAAAGTTTGAGCCCTCGCGATTCTCCGCGCCGCAGTTGGAACAGATCATTGCCCGTTCTCTCCCTCGCGCATCAAGCTTACAAACAACGCATTGCAGCCTAATTCGTCGGCAGTCGCGGTGTCAATGAAAGCGATAAGCAGAAGTGACGCTAAATCCCAAAGAATATCTTTCCAAAGATAAAATCAATTCGCGTCCAGACAATGCCGGTACAGCGCTTCAGCGAAGCGATGCTTTACAACCAACATCTCGCGCAGCGCCCGTTTCGCTTTTTCTCGCAACTCCGGTGTGTTTGCACTAGCCTCGATCAATTCCTCCGCCCGCCGAGCGTGCATCTCATCCTCATTCACGTGCACAAGCAGGTACTGAACGTCGCTTGGTGCAAGACCGTAGTTTGAGCAAAGATGTTTGGCCATGCTGCCGAAGAAACCGGGTATGGGGCGCTCGACGCCGATGCCTAACGCGGTCATCGACTCTACAAACGAACCGTCACGCGTCACGTTGAAACAGTGATTGATGTAATTTTCCGTCTCCGGGAGGGGCTGCACATTGTCCAGGTCAGCGTCACTCGCACCGAGGCTGCGCGCGAGGCTTCGCGCTAATGAGTAATGATCGCGACCTTCGACGCCGCGCCCGTGCTCTTCCCATAGATTCTCGGCAAGCAATTGCCGGCCATTTTGATCGGGACAGTTGGCGTGGATAGCGCTGATGAAGCGGGTAAAATCGCGAACGACCAGCGAAGCTTGCAACATCCATCGACAGATGCCGGCGCGGCTCATCGACCCACGGCGAACTGCGTCAAGCATCGGATCGCGAAACGATTCTTCGCGGATGATGAGTAACAACTCGTCGAGTATGCCATTACCAGAAGTGGGTTTCGCCGTCTCCGCCATCCTAGACTCGACTGGTTAGTTCGATCACTTGACTGGAAACCACGGACTCAACTTCACGGGCGATCACTTCGTGGCCGTAAACGCTCCACCTGTGATTCTGCGGCGTGAACACTTCGCCGCCATACTCTCCAAGCGCTTCCTGGGAATTGATCACTGCTACATTCAATTGCTTGCCGAGCCTCAGCACCATCTCGTTGACAGATCGCCAAAGCTCGGGAGAATGCAATGGATAATCCTCGATCGTATCCTCGTTGAAGCGGCCGGGACCCATCAGAACGAAGCGGCACGAATCGTTTTTCTGGCAATCCTCAACAGCTTCTCGCACGACCTTTTCATATTCGTCGATCGACATCGGAGGGCGAACGGCGAAGGCCTTATCCAGCAAAGTTGATGATTTGCGCGGATGCTCGGTACCTGTCATCGTCGTTTCGAGCTTCTGCAGGAATGAACGCGCGGTGTCCACAAGCTCCGGCGCCATTTCGTAAATCCGATTCACTCGCCACGACGTTGCCGCGAACATAGCCGGGAGGTTTATAAGCGCCACATCCGGCGGTGAAAACTGCAACCTGTGTTTGAGAATCGGCTTTAGTCCGAGCGGATGATACAGGAACTTGAGATCGAACTTGAAACTCAGACCCGGAAAGCGCGAGCGGAGCATCGACGCCGAAAGCCTGGCGAATGTTTCTGTACTAGTGACTCTCGCATAACCGTACTGAAGACATTGTCCGAGAAACAGTATCTTTATGCTTGAACGGGACCCGTTTTCTACATTCACTAACAACTACCCCTGATGCTTGTCAAGATTACCTGCCGCGGAAGTATATATCATGAACTGGAATCAGAAAACGGGCTCAGCAAGTTTTCCAAGCATGACGGCTGAGGCTTTCTCAACGTCGGCGTGTAGCGAGTTTCCGTGCGCGTCCATCGTCACAATCGCGGGGAAGTCTTTCACTCGAAGGTGCCACATCGCTTCGGGAATTCCGAACTCCAGCAGATTCACATCGAGCACCGTCTCGACGCATCGCGCATAGTATTGAGCTGCGCCGCCGATCGCATTTAGATAGACCGCGCCCGCTTCCTTCATCGCATCGAGCGTGCGCTTACCCATCCCGCCCTTGCCCATCACGGCACGCACACCATAGCGCTTGATGATGTCGCCCTGGTAAGGCTCTTCGCGAATGCTCGTCGTCGGGCCGGCGGCGGTGATTCGATAACTGCCGTTGTCTTTCATCACCACCGGGCCGCAGTGATACAGCACCGACCCTTCGAGGCTTGCGGGAGGCTCGTGCTTCATCAAGTATGAGTGCACGGCGTCGCGACCCGTGTACATTTCACCTGAGATCATGACGACATCGCCGACTTTGAGCGCGCGAATCTGTTCTTCGCCGATCGGCGCCGTCAGCCTCGCTTCCTTGCCGGTCAATTGAAATCCCTCGCCGGCCGCCATTTTCTTTTCGGCCTTTTTCTCGTCGCGATAGAGCCATCGCTTGATCTCGCCGGTCTTCGCGTCGAGCACGACGCCAAGCCGCCTGAACGCCCAGCAATCGTACGCGACCGAAACAAAGAAGCTCGCGGGCAGTCGATTCAGCGCGCCGATCTTGCAGCCGATCAGAGTCACTCCGCCACCGAATCCCATAGTCCCGATGTTCAACGTGTTCGCGTACGTCATTACGTAGTCTTCAAGCGCGGCCAGTTTCGGATCGGCATTCGTATCGTCGAGCGTGCGGAAGAGCTGTTCCTTCGCGTGTTGATACCCCGAAGTTCGATCGCCGCCAACGCACACCCCGATTGCGCCGGCGCTGCAGCCCTGACCCTGAGCCTGCCATACGGCATGGAGGATACACTTTCGCACTCCGTCCAGATCGCGGCCGGCGCGCCCGAGATGCGGCAGCTCAGTCGGAACCGAATACTGAATGTTCTTGTTCTCGCAGCCGCCGCCCTTGAGCAGGAGCTTCACTTCGATCTCGCCGTTGTTCTCCCATTGATGAAAGTGAATGACGGGTGTTCCCGGTCCGAGATTGTCGCCCGAGTTTGCGCCCGTGATCGAATCCACCGAGTTCGGGCGCAGCTTGCCGCGTTTCGTAGCTTCCGCAATCGCCTCACGTATCTCGCGTTGCATCACGATCTGGTTCGCGCCGACTGGAGTTTTGATCTCGAAGGTCGGCATCCCGGTGTCCTGACAGATCGGGCCTTCGGTATCGCAAGCCATGTCGATATTGGTGGCGATGACGGCGAGCGCAGTCCCCGCGCTGGTGGCTGGATTCTCGCCGGCTACCGCACTGGCCATCGCGGCTCGCACGTCGGGCGGTAGATTTGTTGAAGTCTCAGTGATGAGTTTGATTATGCTGCCTTTGAATGATTGCATCGCTCTTCTCCGAATTCAGATGCTCCTCTGCGTTCCTCAGCGTCCTCCGCGGTTAAAGACTAGTCAAACCGCAGAGGGCGCCGAGGACGCGGAGGAGCTTAGACTTTCGAAAGCAGTGTATCGCCGCTTATGACAAATAAAAAGGGAGGCCGAAGCCTCCCGTTTGCAATTACCGATCACGCCTGACTAACCCTTCAACAACACAGTCAGGAATGTGAACAGCACGAGCGTTTCGATGAGCGCCAGGCCAAGCAGCAGCATCGTGAATATGCGTCCGCCCGCGCCAGGATTGCGAGCGGTGCCTTCGCAAGCTGCTGCGATTGCGCGGCCATCGCCCAACGCGCCGCCGAGCGCCGCGATTCCAACCGCGAATGAGCCGAGCGCCGGGAAGAACCACGAGTTCCCAGTGCTGTGGTCGGCAGCTCCAGCCGCTCCCGGAGCGGTGGGCGCTTGCGCCATCGCCAAGCTGACAACTAACAGAATCATCAGCGCCGATATTACGAACAATCTAAGTTTGATCATCATCTTCCTCCTCGACCCTTGTGGGTCCGGGCGCCGATTGTTTCTTCGGCGCGTTGAATCGAATCGATGGCGACATCGATTCTTCGTTATCTATCAAAGGAAGTGCAAAAGTTCGGCTCGGTATAATTTCCACTCGCCCGGTATTCAATTGCCATCCCCCTGATTGCGGCAACGCTCCGGCAGCTCGTGCGATCAATTTCTATGAGGTTGAGCCTGACTTTCATCACATCCTCGCTTGGTTACGTATGAAGCCTGAGTGATGCGTGAAACGTGATGCGTGATCGCATCAATGACGAATCACGTTTCACGCATCACGTTTCATTTCTTCAGTGCGCCTCCGCCACGGCTTCGGGCGCGTGGCCGTGCTCTTCCACGTCGTGCTCTTCGTGCGGCACAGTCTCAGACAAATAGACCATCGACAGCATAATGAATATGAAGGTCTGGATGAACGACACGAAAACACCAAGCACGATCGTGAAGATCGGCACGAGCGGTGCGATCAATTGAAAAAGAAACGCGTGCCCGATCTGCTCATCGGCGTACATGTTTACGAATAGTCGCAGCGATAATGTCACCGGCCGCACGCTGTTGGATATGATCTCTACGACGAAGATCAGCCACCCAATCGATATAAGCATCACGCCCGAAAGCCCGCCCGTGAAGTGCTTCAGATAACGAATCCCCTGTTGCCTGAATCCGCTGCCGATGAAATACAGAAACGATGTCAGTCCAAGCGCGCCCGTTACGTTGATGCTCTCCGTCGGCGCGCCGAGCCCCGGGATCTGCGCCATCAGGTTGCCGATCAGAATGAACACCGCGAATGATCCGATCACCGGAACATAACGCCGCCCGTACGGGCCGATAACCTGATCGAGCAACTCGCGAATCTGCTCGACTATGACCTCGAGTACCTGCTGACCTTTCCCCGGGCGATCAACCGACAGTGTTCCGCGCATGAGAAACACGCCGAGCACGCAAATAAGAAGCAGCATGAAAGTCCACACGATGTGAGCGGGGATCACCAGCTCGCCTGCTTCGGGCGCGTGCCAATGCGCGCCAAACAATCCGTAGATCGAAGGCATGATTGCGCGTTCGATGTCGAGCACCATCGGGCCGAGAATGTGATTGAATTGCTCAACGAGCCAGGGCACTTCGTGACCGCCGCTCGTCGGGGCATGTTCGCCGGATTCGGCCGCGGCTTCGTGTCCCGCTTGTAAAAAGATTAGCAGTGCAGCCAGCATTAATTATCGTTCTCCCTTGTGCGCAGGGTCTTGTAAGCGACGTACGCGGCCTCGATCATCACCGCGCCCGCCGGCACGAACAACCCCGCCAGAATCGCGACGGCATCGAAATACCCTGTCTTGTTCGCAGCCAACGCAATAGTCGCAATCACCAGCCACCGGACTACAAACTTGACCATCGTTCCCGGCGGCGCCTTCTCATTGCTTGCCGCCACGATGGCTCGCAGCGATGAGTGCAGCCACTTGTAGTTTAGCAAGGCCAACGCGCCGCCCAAAATCAGGCCCAACACAACGCGCCAATCAGTCACGAAGGCCGCTGCGATAGTTGCGATGACAACGATCGCGATGCTGTTGCGCCACACGCGACGCTCGATGGCTTCGGGCGCGGTGAACGCGAGCGATTGACTGTCCTCGATTGGCGAAGGCTCAGAAGCCAAACTGTTTGAGCCGTTTTCCGTGGCCATTCAAAGTGGCAGATTCTAACAACGCGCTTCAGCGATTGTCCAGAAAGCGCCCTTCACGGCTGCGATTCGGGCCGCCTATTATCGAGAGACTCTGTTGGCTAGTTCTTTGCGGCCTCCGTCAGACTCTGTCTTCGCTTGCGGAGAATCACCGCCGCCTGTTTGACGAGTTTGACGACCGATCCCGGAAGCGCGTCGCGATCTTCGCGGTCGCGCTGGATGATTTGATCGAGCAGCGCAAGCGCCCACGCTTCATCTCGTCGCTTCATATCACCCTTTCGCTAGTTTGATCGATAATTCGTGAACTGCATATCAATCCCGAAGTCGTTCTCTTTCAGCAGCGCGATTATCTTTTGAAGCGTGTCGCGATCCTTGCCCGATACGCGGACGAAATCCCCGTTGATCGAAGCCTGCACGCGGAGTTTCGTGTCCTTGATGAACTTGACGATCTCGCGAGCCTTCTCCATCGGGATGCCGTTCTGAAGCGCCACCGTCTGGCGAACGGTGTCTTTCGCCGCCGGCTCGATCTTGCCGTAGTCGAGCGCCTTCAATGAAACCGAGCGCCGAACAAGTTTTTGTTGGAGCACGTCGTTGAGCGAACGAAGTGTGAACTCACTTGCCGTTGCGAGCACCAGCTTGTGTTCTTTCTCGTCCAACTCGATTGTTGAGTTGGTGCCTTTGAAATCGTATCGCTGGGTGATTTCTTTGATCGCCTGGTTGACTGCGTTCTTGACCTCGGCCATGTCAACTTTGGAAACCACATCGAATGTGTTTTGTTGTGCCATAAGTTTGAGAAGGTCCCATACAAGCTTGCAAATCAACGCTAACTGCCAAGTCCCGCGAGCGTGACCGCAAGAAGCAACAGCCGCTTGAGACCGAGATCGCGGCCCGCGGCTTCATACCATTCGGTCAGGCTGTGACAGTTGCTCGAGATCCCGCCCGCGCCAATGGTGATTGCCGGAATGCCGAGCGAGATCGGTATGTTCGAATCAGTCGAAGAGCAATCAAGCCGCGGTTCGATTCCCAACACTCGCGAACATTCGATCGCCGCGCGCACGAGCCTTGAGTCCACCGGCGTTTCACCCGAAGGGCGGTCACCCACTTGCTGAAATTCGAACGACAGACTCGTGCCGCTTATCGCGCGCTGCGAGTTCTCTTCGCGCACCGCGATTTCGACCACTCGGTGAAGATACGCTTCCAGCTTTTCGATTTCGTCGTTCGATACCGAACGCACGTCCACAACCATGCTTGCCCGCTGGGGAATCGCGTTGACCGAACTCCCGCCCTCGATCACGCCTACGTTGTAAGACGTGCGCGGAGAAAGTGGCGCGGCATAAGATGCGAACCGCGCGATGGCCCGTCCAAGCGCGTGAACCGGATTCACGATTCCGAAATCACCCCACGAGTGGCCGCCCGGCCCGGTGACAGTAACGCGATAACGCCGCGAGCCGAGCGCTCGCTGCGTGATTCTCTCGAGCCCCGGCCCGTCCAGCGATATGAACGCATCGACTCCCGATTTGAACTCGCCTCGCGTAAACAGGTGCCGCGCGCCTCTCAGGTTTCCCTCGCCCTCTTCACCGACCGTGGCCGCGAAGTAGATTGTGCCGTCGGTCTTAACATCAGCGGCATCAAGCGCTCTCGCGAGTGCGATCAGGCTCACGATGCCGCACGAATTATCGCTGATCCCCGGCGCGAGAAAGCGCGCGCCCTGTCTTCTGACTCGCACGTCGGTGCCTTCGGGGAAGACCGTGTCGAGGTGAGCCGAGACAACAATCCGCGGAGTCGCCGAGTGGCCGGGACGTTCGGCTATCACATTGCCTTCCTCATCGGATCGAACTTTTGCGAGACCGAGTTCCTTGAACTTGCCGGCTATGTATCGCGCTCGAGCTTCCTCCTTGAAGGGCGGCGCGGGTATCTCGCAGACGCGGACCAGCTCGGCGTCCAGCTCATCGCGCATCTGGTTTATGAACCCGAAAGCCAGCTCGATCTGGCGGGAGCGTGCGAGAGTTGCGATGTGAAAGGTTTCGTCTGTACCGGGCGCGTAGTTTTGCATCAAAGTTCTCGGTCAGATCATTCCCAATAGGTCTTCGTTGGTGAGGACTGCGTCGCTCTGCTTGGCTCGATTGAAGATTCGTTCGACACGTTCGTTGGTGGGCTCGAATCCGTTGCGCTGGAGCCAGAAGATCACGTTTGACTTTCCGCTCATCGGTCCGATCTCAATCGCCTGTTCGCGATTCAGCATTCGCGCGGGCACTCCGGAGTAGACCATATCCGCCAGCCATTCATCGCCCTTGTTGAACGCCTTGATCACGGCCGCCGCGTGCACGCCGGTCGCCGTTCGAAACGCATCGTGGCCCACCATCGGATAGGAGATCGGGATCGGCACGCCGGTCGAGTTGCTAACGGCGTCACAGTAACGCGTGAGGTTCGTCAGATCGCGATCGATGTAACCCATCAATTGAAGATTGACCATCAGTTGATCCATCGGCGTATTGCCGACTCGCTCGCCGATTCCCAAACCCGTGCCGTGCAAGCGATCAGCGCCGGCTTCGTAGGCTGTGATGGCATTGATCACCCCGAGCCCGCGATCCTGATGACCGTGCCAATCGATTGTGACCTCGCCGGTCATCTCCATATCCTGGATCACCGACCTGACGAAGCCGATAAGCGCGGCCACTCCTTCAGGCGTCGCGTGACCCACGGTGTCGCAGAGACAGATTCGCCTGGCGCCCGCTTGAATCGCCGTCCGGTAGAGCGCTCGCACGGTGCCGGGTTGCGCCCGCGTGGTGTCTTCGGTCACATACATCACCGAAAGTCCGTGCGCGACGGCGAATTTCACCGACTCTTCAGTTGCGGTGAGCATCATTTCGAGCGACCAGCCTTCGGCGTATTGGCGAATCGGGCTCGATCCGATGAAGGTGCAGGCTTCGATGGGGATTCCGGCCTTCTGGGATATTTCGATGATTGGGATGATGTCGGCCTGAACGGTTCGAGCGGCGCAGTTAGGTTTGATATCGAGTTTGCAGTCCGAAATCTCTTGAGCAAGCCGGGTGACATCGGCGACGGCGCGAGGCCCGGCCCCCGGGAGCCCGATATCGGCGGCGTCGATCCCCAGCGAATCCATCAAGTGAAGGATTTCGATTTTCTTGTCGATGGGAGGGTCGATCACAGAAGGTGACTGAAGCCCATCGCGCAGGGTTTCGTCGTTGAGTTCGAGCGGCCTCGGCGCGCATTCCGGTGTGCCGACTCGATTCCAATCGTAGATCAACTCGCTTTTATCCATTGCCGCCTTGCGCTTCGATTAGAGCAAAGCGCCGCGTTGAGCGTCAAGACAAGGCTGAGTCTGCGCTTCTAAGCGTCAGAGAGTTCATAGCCTTCAGTGTAATGTGTGTCGTTTCTTAGTGAGAATCAGAATCGGCCCTTATTCTGTTTCGATCGTTCCGCGAGGCGAGTCCGCGTCATGCGTTCGCGCAGTCCGCCTTGTTCGAGGAATGCCTTCTCGAGATGGCGAATCTGGCGGTCCAGCAGAAAGTTGGTAAGCTTGATTAACCCAATCATGACGTTGGCGGCAATTGCCGGGTCGGAATTCTCGATGCCTTTCTTGAAGGTTTCATAGTTGGCGTCACGCTGACGGTTCAGTTGTCGAAGCCGCTCGGTGTAAGGATGTTCCTTTGTCCACTCGGCAAGTCCACGGACTCTTAGAAAATCGCGATAGTCTTCCAGCAGTTCTTCGAGGCTGGCGCGAGCGACGCCGGTCAACTTTATTTCGGTCTGCTTCGATGTGCCCGAGGCCTGACTACCTTCAAGGATATTCTGCTTGCCTGACCGCGCGGCCTGAATCATCTGGTCATAGGTGCGATCGCGCTTTTCCAGGTAGTGCTTACAAAACCAGACCGTGCCGTCATACACAATTCTGGCCTTCTGAAAGGACAAGAGTTTTTCGTAACCACCGTGAGGCAGGATAAAGTGCTCGGTCATGGTTATTTTCGGAAAAGGACCGGAAGGACTAAAGGGACGAAAGAGAGCTAAGCTGCTTCGGGTTTGTGTCCTTGGGGTCCTTTTTGTCCTTTCTGTCCTAATGTTGGTCGCAATATAAATCATAGAACGAGAACCCGCAACAATGAGGATTGTGTCTGTCCGGTGCACGGCGCATGATGGTACGATCTGGTTCGCCAGTGAAAACAAAGACACACAGTCGCTCTATTAATAATCCGGAAATCACAATCACGACTGCTCAACTGGCGCTCGCTTTGGTGGGAATCTTTCTGCTGAATCTGCTCCTGCGAGTGTTCTACATTCGATACGATTTCGTAAACGGAGACGAAGGCGTGCGCGCTTTATCAGCCGTGCGAATACTCGAAGGCGCACGGCTCTATGCCGACGTCGTCACCGATAAACCGCCCGGAGCTTCGTTGTTCTACGCTGCCGTGTTTGCCCTCTGCGGCCGAAGCATGAAAGCTGTTCACCTAACGGCCATCGTCTGGAATTACGCCACATCGGTTGTCGTCTATTTGATCGCCGCGCAATTCTACAACAGACGCGTTGGATTGTGGGCCGCGCTCTTGTTCGCTTACTTCAGCACGAATTACTTCACTCAGGACACGATGGCCGCAAACACCGAGTTGTTGATGGCTCTGGCGTACGCCGCTTCGTTCTTGTTTTTTATGGTTGGCCAAAACACCGGTACCCGCGGGCGCACCCGCGCGACAAGCTTCTCGTTGATCGCGGCGGGAGTGCTGACCGGGTTCGCTGCGTTGTTCAAACAAGTCGGTGTGTTGAACCTCGGTTTCTTTGCGGTCTATGAAATGGTTGAAGTTTGGAACCACCGCAAAGACGAGCGCGCGGCGAGTGGCTCGATGACCAAGCCGGTTAGTCGTGCAATCCTGCGACTGGCAATGGTTGGAATTGGATTCGCTGCGGTCATCGCGATTTTTGTTTTATGGTTGAACTCGATGGGCGCGCTCGATGCGTTTTGGCGAAACGGAATAGTGCTGAACAGGTTTTACATAGACTCGGAGCCTGTCGATACCTGGATAAAGTTTGGCGTCGGGCGCGGGCTGGGCTATGTTTTTTTCAACGCAACCTTGTGGGCGCTTGCGTCGTGGGCAGTGGTCCATTCGATCAGAAAAACTCGACGGGACGATCGTTACCGCGATGCTGCGAATGCGAAAGTCCGTTTCGATCTCGCAATCGCGCTCTGGGCGGCGGTTACTCTTGTGGGCGTGATCATGAGCGGGAGGTTCTTCGGTCACTACTTCATACCGGCGCTCCCCGCGTTATCGCTGCTCGGCGCGCGCGGCGTGAGCTCATTTGCCGAAGCGCTGAGGGCTCCGGCTCACAAGCGGCGCGCGCAGTTCGCACTGGTGATACTCGGAGTGCTCTTTCTGATTGGTTTTTTTAGGAGTCATCATCGAACGGCGGTGCTCGCTTATGAAACGGTCACCGGAACGCGCACTCGATGGAGCGCCAACTGGGGGATGACAAAACGCGAACAGGAAGCCGAAGTCGTGGCAGCCTTCGTCCGCGAAAGGATCCCACCCGGCGAGCCGTTGTACATTTGGGGCTACGCTCACGACGTGTACTGGCGAACCGGCTGCCGTCCGGCTTCGCGTTACCTGACCCCCTATTACATCAACGGAAGATTTATCGACGCGGAATCAGCGGCGCCAATTTCGGGAGAGAACTTCAGACGAGAAGCGGCGGCGAATCTACTGGAAGATCTCAAGCGCGAGAAGCCTCGGTTGATATTGGATGTTGGCGGCGGTTTCAAGAGGCTCGAGTATGCAGACCTCGTCGAATACGTCGACAGAAACTATCGCGACGAGGGATCGATCGGAACCGATCCTTCAAATCCTTTCAGGGTTTTGCAGCTCAAAGAATAAATCAACAGGGAGCGCGGCTATTCGTCGTTCGTCAGCCTGTCTCTGATCCAGCTATCGATGAGCGGCAGCGCCTCACGAGGAAACACGTGACCAACCGGGAAGCTTTGGAACTCAACGGACCCGGCCCGGTTTGAAAGCGTATCCCTGAAAGTCCGGGTGCGCTCGAGCGCATAGAACTCGTCGGTCTCGCCGGCGACAATCAAAACATCGGTGTCGCTCTGGTGATACTTATCCTGACTCCAATCACCGGGGATTCCTCCGCACACGCCGATGACTCCGCGAATAACTCCGGGGTGCGTAAACGCGAAGCGGTAATTCAACGAAACCGATTGCGAGAACGCCAGAAGAAAGATGGCGCCGCGGTCAATCCGGTGTTCGGCGGCTGCTTCTTCGATGACTGCGAGCAGCGTCCGATGGTGAAGCTGAATGGTCTCTTCGGCTTTGTATTGCATCATCCAGCCGAATCCGATCTTCGGTTTGCTGGGCTCGCCTTCCATTCGCACGAAGAACGCGTTCGGTCCCTGCACCGACGCAATCACATAATCATCCGAGTTGATCTTGCGTGCGAGCGCCATCATCGACTCTTTGTTTCCCTCGTAACCGTGCAGGGCGATGAGCAGGGGCCTCGGCCGCTCAGCGTCTCTATCGGGCACGAAGACGTCATAGTACAAATTAATCTTTTGTTCGATTTCTTTTTCGATGATCATCAGCCGCTCGCGCGCTCCTTCCAGTGATTGTGGACTAATGCGATATTATCTGAGGCTATGAGCAAGTCCAAACCCAGGTATGTGATCTTCGGCGCGGGCGCGATTGGATGCGTCACCGCGGGGCTGTTGAATCGAGCGGGCTCACGCGTGATTTGCGTCGCGAGGCCCGCGTACGCGGAAGCACTAACGCGTGGCATCACGCTGAAAGAAGAAAGCGGCGAAACAAAGATCTACGCCGACGCGGTGACTTCCGCGCGCGAGCTGTCTCCGGAAAGCGATGACGTGGCGCTCATTGCAACGAAGTCTCAAGCCACGGATTCGGCGGCCAGGGAATTGTTTGAACAGTATGGCCGGAGTCTTCCGGTTGTATGTTTCCAAAACGGGGCGCGCAATGAAGAAGTCGCGGCTCGGATGTTTGATCGAGTCTATGCAGGACTGGTGTTTTTCGCCGCTGCACAGCTTGAGCCCGGCTTGATCACATTCCCACCGGGTCGTGTAGTCGCAATCGGCAATTACCCTTCCGGTGTTGACGACACCGCGAGTGAGATCGCAGCGGATCTTATCCTCGCCGGATTTGACGCGATGGCATCAGCCCACGTGATGTCGATGAAATGGGGCAAGCTCGTTGCGAATCTGAATAACGCGACTACGGCGATCACCGGTTATTCGCTTGAAGAAGCGATGTCGGACCTGACGATGCGCGAGTTGATGCTCGAAGTGCGCGAGGAAGGTTTGCGAGTGCTTGAAGCGGCGGGGATTGAAGTCGAGCCACCGGCGGGTGAGCCTTCACCGATCAGGATTCGCGCGATGACGGATAAGCTTCGCCGGCCGCCGAAGGAAACAAGTAAGCCGGACAGAGAAGGTATTCGCACATATTCATCGATGTGGCAGGACCTCACGCTGGGCCGGCGGTCGGGCGAGGCTGAGCACCTCAACGGCGAGATCGTCGCGCTCGGCAAGAAGCTCGGAATCACAACCCCTTACAACACGGCCCTCCTTGAGACTGTCAATCGAATGTTCAACGAAGGCCAGCGGCCGGGAATTCGTACTCCGTCAGAGCTTCACAACATCATTCGAACGCGATCGAACCGGGCCTGACTCGAACGTTATCGTGCTGCCGGGCACAGTCTCACCCGCAAGAAAAATGCAATATTGACATTCGCGGGTTCACTGCTATAGTTGACGCCAGCAGTCAGAAGCAAAGTCGGCCCCTGATAGCTAAAACAAGAACTTTGACAGCAGAAAGCGCGCGCGTCCGGCCGCCCCTGTCTTGCCGTTACGCGCGGTCAAGGGTGGGAAGATGGCTCAAGTCAATCGGATTGTGGCAAGCACAATGGCGTTGGCGCTTGCTTTTGTAATGACCAGTGCAATCGGTGTCGCTCAGGACATCAAGGCCAAGAGCGCGGCTGATCAAAAGACGGCCAAGGCGGAGGCGTTCGACCCGGTCGCGTTTATCAAGAGCTTCAAACTCGGCATGAGTTACGTCGAGGTGCAGGCGGCGCTTCCGAGGAACGCCGAGCAGGACACGCTTGCTTACGTGCCAGGCGAAGAGTCGTTTCTATTGGGTGTCGATCTGCCGGGTGGTGCGACGTGGAGCGCTTCGTTCAAGTTCGATACTCTGGATACTCCCGCGCGAAGACCAGAACAGTTGATCGAATTCAGTTGCAGCGCCGGGATCTCGACACGCAGCGAATCGTTTGAAGCGATCGTTGGCAAAGTGACCGCGGCGTTCGGGGAGCCCGTCGAGGTGAGCCGTTCTCAGGAGCAATTTCAGCAGGCAGGCTGGCGAGTAACGGGAGGATCGTTGTTAACGCTCGAGTATTCGAAGATGCCGGGCGCTGCCGCTGAAACCGTCAACATTGAGTTCGTGATCAAGAAGAACCCGCGCCGCGGTCTGCCCGATGCGAAAGCGGTAGCTTAGGCGGGTACCCTACAACACGCTTGATGTGCTTCCCTCCGAGATTGCCTGGCCAAACCGTGAGGCAACGTCTAACCGCTGTGATTCAACGGCGTTGAAAATGCAGCTTCCTGTACTCGGTAGGCGTGCAATCAAAGTGCGTTCTGAAGTGATTCAAAAAGTTGCTCCTGGTGTCACAGCCTACTAACGCCATTATTTCTTTGATGCTCAGTAAACTGGTTGTCAAAAGATGACGGGCCTTTTCCATCCTGAGGTTTATCAAATACTGTCCCGGTGAGAGTCCGGTTTGTGACTTGAACAGATGTGAAAAATGAGACGGCGAAAGATACGCAGCGTCAGCCAATTCCTCTAACGAAATGCTCCGTTGAAGATTGGCATTCATGAAGTCAATCACGATCTCGACTCTTAGATCGGGAAGCGTGTCTTGCGGCTCTGACTCGTACTGCGTTGCGTCATACTCCTGAGGTTGCGGGACTGTAATGACAGACGAGCGTTTTCGGCTCGACCTGGCTTCCGAAAGCGTGTCCTGCCATTCGAAATAGAACGGGCCATAGGGAGAGGATACAGCAATGACCGCGACGTCCTGCGCCTCAGTGATCCTGTTAGTCTCGAGAAGTTCGACCGCATAAGAATTCAGCACCTCAAAATAGATCAATGGGTCAACGTGCCTGATCAACGGAAGCAGGCTCTCAATATCTCTGAGGGCAGAGGCGTGGAAGCCTTCGATTGACTTCGCGGCAGCGATGCCTCTTGAGGTTGCGACGTAGTCAGAAATTGATTCACTCGCCTTGAGAGCCTCGGCATAGAAGTACAACGCGGATTCAGGTTTCCCCTCACATAGATCACACGAACCTCTTGATTTGAGAGCCTTCGCTTTGTAGATCCGAGTCTGGTCGGCAATTCGTTCCAGAATGTCGGTGCGATATTCCGACTTTCGGCACTGGCACCAGACGAGGTAATACTGCGCGACTAGCTGGCACTCCTTTATCGGCAACCGAGCAAGTATGCTTGCCAATTCTCTGACTCGTTCTACTTGACGAAAAGCATAGGCCGCTTTGATCTCGGTCAGAATGCGGTTTGCCAGTTCCTCATAGGTTGCTATCCCCCTCAGTAGGTGTTGATAGAATGCCGGCACGGAGGAAACTATGAGGAAACTACTTTCCGTCTGCTTGCTCATGCTGTGTCTGTCTATTCCTGCGCTAGCGGGACATAACTTGCCCGGCGTTTGGTGTGAGTGCGGCGCGTCCGAGTGTATCTGCGATCCCGGCGAAGTACCGCCCGTCGGCCAACAAGCTCCCAGAGTGTCGGACAAATCCAGCAAGGGCACGACAGTCGATTTAGGCTCGGAGACATTGTTTGTGTTGGGTCTGCTGCTTGTAATGCTTAGATACAAAGCCTAAGCCTAAACGACTCGAACAACCGAAGCGTACCTCGCTCTCGCGGCGATTCAATATTTGTCTGTCGCGCGGCATTGTATCAAAGAACGAGAACGTAGCAAGTGGAAAATTGGACTGTATCTTACTGAATGAACTGTATCTTGCCAAACATTGTGAGGACATCGAACTTTAGCAAGAACGCGAGGCGACATGGCAAGAGCGATCCTCTGCCTTCTCATTCTTTCGAGCTAGCAGCTTGGTGTTGACACATCATTTTGGCTGAGTGAGAGTAAGTCGTGCATCCTCTTGATGGAGCTTATGTCCGGCTCGACTTGGCTGAAGAACATTTTGCTGAGTTGAGATCTGTCATTGAAGCCTTCATTGACGAAGAGTATGAATTGATTCGGAAGGTTCCTAACCTCGATTCGTATCCTGAAGAAAAACTCTTTTACTTTATCCAAGAGCAAAGCCCAACGATTCCGCCTAGAATCCCTGCATTGGTCGGCGAGATCGCTTACAACCTCAGAGCGAGTCTCGACTACCTCGTCTACGAGCTTGCCATTCTTGATTCCGGCGCGGAGCAGGAGAACACGCAATTCCCTATCTATGAGGCCCCGACCAGATTCTGGGGAGGGCGCAAACGCCGTCTCAATGGAATCAATGACGCGCATGCGGTAGCTATCGAGAGGCTGCAACCGTACAACGGAGCATACTGGCGACATTGGCTCAAGCTCCTTCAAGAAATCTCCAACGAGGATAAGCATATGCGTCTCACTATCCAGGGAAAGCAAACGGGACTCTGGGGAGAGGGAACGCACGACCCTGCATATCTCAGCACCCCCGACCTCGATCGGGGCAGTGAGATTCTCATTAAACGTAAGGTTGGAGACCCAGAACGTCCAGTGTATATGAAATTCCACTACACCCTCCACGTAATCCTTGAGGGCGGCTTGCCCCTCATAGAGTCGCTCCAAGAGATCAAAGGAAAGGTTGCTGATACGCTCGCTCAATTTAAGCCGGAGTTCTAATGGATTCATCCGAATGGATTTCTTGCTCACCGTTTTGCGGGTTTGTTAAGGTGATTAGGTTATCTCAACAATTGAGACCGTTGGGGCAGAATCAGCACTTACCCAAAGAGTCATTTTGAACTGACACCGAATGAAACCTTTGGCATACTTTTTGGGCAAAGGCCCACCTCACCACCTCACCCACCTCACGGCTTTGCACAAGAACTGCACAAAAACCAATCCTGCACAAAAAGTCGGCAGTCTGCACAAAAGACCGACTGAAAGTGATCTTCTTTTCAGTTGCCTCCAAACCTCAGCCGGCGTAGAATCAACTCGCTAGAAAGGAGAAACCTCAATGAAAATCAAACGCCTCTTATTTTTGGCGATGATGCTTGCCCTCTTATGTTTACCATCCATGCGAACTGCTAGAGCAGATGCCGGAGGTGCTTGCCTGGGCCAGTGGTCTGAATGTCGTTCGCAGTGCAACGAAGCGTGGCCCTATTCTACCGGGTACCGGGCCGTGTGTTACGGGGACTGCGATTACCAAAGGGACCGATGCCTAGAACCCTTTAAAGGGACTGACAACTAAAACCAGACGAAGCTTTAGAAAGAGTTTGGGATGACTTCTAAGTGATTAACGGTTACGCTGATCCAAGGTAATGCTCCTGTGCAGATTTGCTGTCTAAAGTCGATCACGGCATCAACTCTTGCGTCTTGAATTGGCTTGTCTTCAATCGCTTCTTTTGTCTCGTATGCTTGCTGGAACTCTGGCGCTGAGATCGTGATTGTAGAGCGCTGCTTTTGCTTTCGATCTAACATCTAACAATGTCTCTCGCCATTCGGCATAGAACGGACCCGACCGACATCCGTGGCCTCAACCGGATTTGTACGCGTAACCGTTGAAGATAACGAATAATGACTTTTTGTTCAGAATGGGCTCTTGCACAAAAAGTCGAAATCGGCTGTTTCGCAACTTCAAAATTTGCCGACTTTTTGGGCAAGGCCCTCGACTCAGTATCCCCTTCAACCACAATATATTGTACTTTTCGATTGACACCTGTCTATTCCTAGAGTAAACTCCGAAGCCGCTGAAGAGGAAAAGAGTCATCCAAAAGTTGGGGCGCGAGTTGTGAAGGCCGGCTTCGAAAAGCTATCATAGCCCCGTCGAGCCGGTCGCGAGTTGAATCATCGGTCTTTAAGCAAGCATCGTTTGTTACGTGAACAGATTCACGCCTCGGTGCAGCCCGGCCCGGCAGGAAAGTCGGCAGGCTGACCTGTAATAACAACCAAAGCCAGCAGGCAAGCCGAAGCCCCAAGAAGCCCGGCAATCCAACGGGACTGGCGATGCTCTCTCCCCAAAGCGGCAGGGATCGCTCTTCATTGAAAATTGAGAATGGTGTTGCTAAGGAGAAATTGGAATGTCCACCCGCTCTGTCGATGACCTCCACGAAGCCAACCGGACTTCAGCCGACGACTCGATCTCGCCCCTCGTCCCGCACGCCGATGTGCGAACGCCCGTCGCCGCCGTTGAGAACAATCAGCTAACCGAACTGGGGCAAAAAATCTTCCTCGATCGTTACGCCCTCAAAGACACCACAAAGCGAACGCTCTCAACCGGCGACCTGGTCATCGTCTGCGTTGACGCCAAAACCGGTCAGCGCGAAATCGGCACTTTGACTGCGATGGACGAGACGGCGGCCGGCGGCGCGGGACGAGTCACCGTCGAGTTGCACGACGGAAGCAAAATCGAATGCCTGTCCGAGCACGTGTCGAAACCCATCGAAACAGACGCCGAGCAGATGATGGAGCGGGTCGCTCGCGGAATCGCGTCGGTCGAAGGCGAACGCGCCGATGAGTGGTATCGCAATTTCAGATGGCTCCTGAACGGTTGGAAGTTCGTGCCCGCGGGCCGAATTCTTGCCGCGGCCGGCACCGATCAACAGCTCACATTCTACAACTGCTACGTCGTGCCTTCTCCGAAGGACTCGCGCAGGGGAATTGTCGATACGCTGTCACAGATGATGGAGATCATGTCGCGAGGCGGCGGGGTCGGCATCAACGTAAGCAGCCTGCGGCCTCGTCATTCGTATGTGAAGGGCGTGAACGGGCGGTCTTCGGGATCGGTTTCGTGGGGCGCGTTGTACTCGTTCGTTACCGGGCTAATCGAGCAGGGCGGCTCGCGGCGCGGCGCGTTGATGCTGATCCTCAATTGCTGGCATCCCGATGTGATCGAGTTCATCACCTCAAAGCGCGAGATGGGCAAGATCACCAACGCAAACATCTCCGTAGGAATCAGCGACAAGTTTATGGATGCCGTGCACGCGAATGCAGACTGGGATCTGGTTTTCGCGGACACTTCGGATCCGGATTACGCGCAGTTGTGGGACGGCAATCTGGATAAGTGGTTGGCCGCGGGCAAGCGTGTAGTCGTGCACAAGACGGTCAAGGCGCGGGCGATATGGGATTCGATTATCGAGTCGGCGTGGGCGTCGGCCGAGCCCGGCGTGTTCTTCATCGAGCGCGCCAACAAAGACTCAAATTCGTGGTACTACGACGCGGGTTATCTCGGTTGCACGAATCCCTGCGGCGAGCAGCCGTTGCCGGGCTTCGGCGTATGCAACCTGGGCGCGGTCAACCTTTCGAAGTTTGTCAGCGACGGCGACGTAGCCTGGGACGAACTAGGACAGGCCGTTCGGTATGCGGTGAGGTTCCTCGATAACGTGATCGACGCGACTCCGTATTTCTTCGATGAGAATTATGCGCAACAAAAAGCTGAGCGTCGAGTAGGACTAAACACGATGGGACTTGCTGAAATGCTGATCCGGCTCGGCATTCGGTATGGGTCCGAGGAATCTGTGCAGTTCATTGACCGGCTGTACAAGTTCATATCCGGAGAGGCCTATCACGCTTCGGCGGAGATCGCCGCTGAAAAGGGTCCGTTCCCGATGTTCGATGCGGAGAAGTTTCTCCAGTCCGGTTATATGGAACGGATGCCCGAAGACATCCGCGACGAGGTTCGCGAAAAAGGCGTGCGAAATGTAACGTTGTTGACGCAGGCGCCAAACGGAACCATCGGGACAATGGTGGGCACGTCGACTGGCATCGAGCCGTTTTATTTCTGGAGCTACCTGCGCAAATCGCGGCTTGGGAAACACGAAGAGCGAGTGAAGGTGCTTGAGGAATGGCAGCAGGCACACTCGGGCGAGCCGATCCCGGGTTATTTCGTGACCGCGATGGATCTGGCTCCCGAAGAGCACGTCAAGGTTCAGGCGGCGATTCAGCGCTGGGTCGATTCGTCGATCTCGAAGACCTGTAATCTGCCCGCGTCGTACACAGTCGAGCAGACTCGCGAAGTCTATGAACTGCTTTATCGGCTCGGCTGCAAGGGCGGGACGATCTATCGCGACGGCTCACGCGATGTGCAGGTGCTGAACCTGAAAGAAGAAGACAAGAAGACCGCCCAAACACAAGCGGCATCCAAGGCTGCGATGATTGCGCCTGAGAATAGCACTCTCACCGTCGAAACAGTCGATCCCGCGAAGGAACTCGAAGCTTCATCGAGCGAACTGGTGCAGAGCGACGCCGGGTGGCAGCCAAAGGTTCGCCCACGCCCGTACAAGCGTCACGGCCACACCGTCAGCAAGGCGACGCCGTCGGGCACCGCGCACATAACGATGAACGAAGACGAGGAAGGTCATCCATTCGAGGTGTTCCTCGAAATCGGCAAGGCGGGTTCGGACATCAAGGCGATGGCCGAGGCGATGGGAAGGTTGATGTCGCTGGTGCTGCGAATGGCTTCGCCTGTCACGCCGCTCGAGCGCGTTCGCGAGATAGTCAAACAGATCAGCGGCATTGGCGGCGCGCGTTCGTACGGCTTTGGGAAGCGGCGAGTGCTTTCGCTCCCGGACGCGGTGGGTCAGGCGCTCGCGGAGAATTATTTGAATGTAAGCTCCGGCAGTGAGCAGGACGGGCAAGGCGCTGAGATGGGTGTTGTGGAACTATCGCCGGCGAGTCATAAGGAATCGAGTATGCCTTCAACGAATGTCGATCTTTGCCCAAGCTGTGGCGACTCCGCGTTCGTGCGCATCGAGGGATGCCAGACCTGCTACGCCTGTGGCTATTCTGAGTGCTAATTGTCTGTTGTTCGCTCTCTCTAAGGCGAGCGAAAAGTAAGCCCCAAGCTGACTTTTCGTTCGCCCTTTTTCTTCATACTTCGCCGCTTCGCGTTAAGACCTAAAACAACTGAGCTGGACTAAATCGCGGAGCGCCCGCCCGCCGCTCCTTCGATGACATCGATGATGGGTGAGTGGGACTCTTCACGAGGCGCCCGCAATATGTTCTGAGAGAACACCGGTCCGAGGCCGCTTGCGAAGTAATTGACGATTCGATCCGCCAGCGCATCCGAATCGCCGGCGGGAAAAAGCAAACCCGTCACATTGTCTTCGATCGCTTCCGCGAGGCCGCCCACTTGCGACGCGATTACCGGCAGTCCGTTCGACAGGGCTATTCGACCTACTCCACTTTGACTGGCGCCCAGGTACGGCAGGATCAACACATCCGCTTCTCGAAAGACGCGCGCGACATCTTCATTCGGAACATACCTGTTATCAATCTGCACTCGTTCCTCGATACCGTACTCCTGAATTAGCTGTCGATATTTGTCTACCGAATCATAGAACTCACCCGCTATGATCAGCCTGCAATCCATTCTCGCCAGAACCTTTGGCATTGCCGCCAGGAGTACTTCGACGCCCTTGTACTTACGAACTTTTCCAAAGAACAGAAGCGTCCGGCCGTTTCGAAGTGCTGTGTGAGCACCGGAAAACTCTTCGATCACGGGTAGTGGCGACACGCTGACTTGCTTCCCAGCAAGAACAGACAACAGTAGGTCCCGGTCTTTTGCGGAGTGCGTAATCAAATGATCGGCAGCGGAGAGGGCGAACCTAATCAGCGCGCGGTCAAGCAGACTTCCCTCATGCGGGAAAACGTTATGGCATTCGATGACGCATCGCATTCGAGCTCTTCGAAACGATCTTGCGAGCGTACCCACCAATGGACCAAAAAACGGCTGCCACCATTGGAATACGACGACGTCAGGTGAAAACTCTCGCACACGCCTAATCGCGCGCAACCATGTGAGCGGGTTAAGCGGAGTAAGAATCTGAATCGCGTGGGCATCGAGAGCCATGCCGCTCGTGTCGATCTCAGTGGTACCTGGAAAGAGTATTCGAGGGTAGAGCTTGCGAAAGGAGATTACCTGGGCCTGGTGGCCGCGGGCTACAAGTTCCCGGCGCAGCCAATAAACATGGTGAGCGATGCCACCTCTCAGCGGATACGCCGGACCGATGATGCTGATTCTCATTCGGCGGTTTTGCCCCGGCCGAGTGCGGCTCGCTCCTCCGAGTTCACCTTGAGATCTCGATCGCTTGATTCGACTATCGAGTAATCGCTCTCACGCCGATATGAAAAAGCGATCATCTCGGCAAGCAGTCCGAACAGCACCAACTGGACTCCAACGATTGCGAGAAGCGTCCCGATTATCAATATGGGCCGGTTGCTCAGCCACTGCTTGAAGAAAACACGCAGGATAATCAGGTACGAGTCTATCGCGACACCGATGCCCGCCAGGCCAAGTCCCAGGAATCCAAAAAAATGCAGCGGCTTGTTGGTATAACGAGTTAATAAAATGACGGTGAGCAGACTAAAGATCCCACCCAGCACTCTGCCGATTCCATAACGAGAGCTTCCATACGCTCGCTCGGAGTGTTCGATCTTCACTTCACCCAGGCGAAACCCGCGATAACTCGCCAGCACGGGAATGTAGCGATGCCGTTCGCCGTATACGAGCACCTCATCCAGTACTTCTCTTCGGTAGATCTTGAAACCGCAGTTTATGTCGTGAAGTCTGACTCCGGTGAGCAGCGACGTGACTCGATTGTATAACCGCGACCCTAATCTCCGCGTGAGTTTGTCGCGGCGTTGATGACGCCAGCCTGAGACCAGATCGTATCCTTCGTCGAGCCGAGCGATCATCGCGGGCATTTGCTCAGGGACATCCTGCAGATCGGCGTCCATCGTTACGATTATGTCGTAACGCGCGGCGCGAAATCCGGCGGCCAGCGCGGCTGATTTGCCGAAGTTCCGGCGAAACCGAATGTAGCGAGACCTTCGGTCGCGAACGCTGATCTCTCTCAATACCTGGAGCGAGCCGTCATCGCTTCCGTCATCGACAAAGATGATCTCGTGGCGCGACGTTATCTTCTCGAGCACGGTGGCCAGTCTGTCATGTAATTCGCAAATGGAAAGGCTCTCATTGAGCAGAGGCACAACGACGGAGATTTCGCGCGTAGCCGGAGATGGAAGTGTTGCTTCGTCCATTTGCATAGGAAATCTTGTCGTGATTGCGCATCTTACAGCGCTTGGATAAGATATAGCTGCTGGCGAGTTGATTACAAATTGATTTTGGCCAGCGCCTGAGATCTTCAAGCAAACCGCAGCAATTTGGATTCACAAATGTTCCGAGTAGTCTGCCTTTGTTGCCCCAAATAAGAGATACGGAAAACAGATGGTGAGTGTCGCCGCGCGCAAAAGAAAGAAAGGTCCCCATCGCACTGTTCCAATCTCCAAGGCTCAAGCTGACGCGGCATCGCGGTCTGTTTCGCTCTATTTGACGCTCGGCGCACTGCTCGTCACCGTAGCCCTTGTTTATGCGAACGCGCTCGTCAACGGATTTGTTTTTGACGACCACGGACACGTGCTCAGCGACAGATCATTCCGAAGTCTCCATAACCTGCCTTCGATTCTCCTTTCGTCGTATCGGCCGTTGAGAGATGTGTCTTACGCATTTGACTTCGCGATCTGGGGCGACAAGCCCTTCGGGTTTCATTTGACCAGCTTGCTCTTCCATCTTGGTAATACGCTGCTGGTGTTTTTCCTAATGCGGCGGATCATAGGTGAGATTCTGCCCGCGAGCCTTGCCGCCCTGATCTTTGCAATTCACCCCGTGCAGGTTGATGCGGTGACGTACATATCCGGGAGGCGAGATGTTCTGTTCACGGTCTTCTATCTTGCGAGTTTTCTGACCTATCTCAAGTATCGTGACGCTATTGAACAACGTCACAAGACCAGAGTTCTTATTCTTTTTGGATTGTTTATTGCACTCTGGGCGCTGAGCTTGATGTCAAAGGAAATGGCCGCGAGCTTGCCTGTTTTCATTTTCGTTTGGAACTTCTGCGCGCTGTGGGACAACCGCTCCGGCCGGTGGCTGCGCCGGCTGTGGAACGCTTTCCGAAACGCGTTCGGCCGCGATAAGTGGTTTTATCTTGCGATGTGTCTGGCAGGGCCCGCCTATGTGTGGTATCAGGTGGCGATCAAGGGCGGGTCGGAACGCGCGCGTCTGTCCGGATTCGAGTATTGGGGCGGCAGTTTTTACGCGAACCTGCTTACGTCGATTCGAGTCCACGCATGGTATCTGAAACAACTCGTCCTCCCGACGCCGATCGTTCAGTATTCGGATGCGTTCGACGTGTCAACGTCAATTCTCGACTGGCGTGTGATTCTTGCAATCATAGTGGTCGGTGCGGCGGTAGCCGCTGGGTTTGTACTGTTGAACAAGGACCGGCTCTTGGCGTTCGCTATCTTTTCCTTCTTTGTTTTGCTGCTTCCGGTGAGCCAGATCATTCCTCATCACGAGTTGCTCGCCGATCACTATTTGTACCTTCCGATGATGAGCTTTGGGCTGGGAGTTGCGCTGATTGCGCGGAAGATCTCTTCACGAAGTCTGATTGCCAGACGCGCCGTGGTTGCAACACTCACAGTCGCATTGGTGGTCCTCGGAGTGATGACTGTGTTTCGCAACACCGTGTACAGGGATGACCTCACCCTCTGGAAAACGAATTATGAGGAGGCGCCCAATTCATTGCGTGCGATCTCGAGCCTCGCCAGCCAGTATGCCACCAGCTATCCGGCCCGAAGCGCCGAGCTCTACAAGCGATGCATCGCGCTGAATCCCTCATACGCGGGAGCCTACATCAGCCTGGCAGCGATGTATCAGACAAAGGACAAGGCGCGCGAGGTCGAGGATATCGTGGAGCAGGGACTCTCGTTGCCTGATTCTCAAATCACGTTCCCGGGATATGAGAATCCAAACAGATTTCGCTCTGAATTAACGACCGCCCTGGCGATCGCAAAGGGGTTCCAGGGGTTCCCAAAGGAAGCTGAATCGCTCTTGCTCAAAGCGATAGATCTTTATCCGTTCAGCCAGCAACCGTATGCGCTGCTTGTCAGCTATTACCGAACCGCGGATCGCGAAAAGGAACTCGGGATACTGCTGCGAGAGATAGGCGCCTTTCCGGACAGCTATGACGCGCTCCAGAGTTTGTCGTTTCGCCTGATCGCGGATAAGCAGTATGAACAGGCCCTGCCTTACCTCCAAAGAATGCTGACGAGTGACCGCGATGACTTTTATGCGAATTACCAGACCGGGCAGATTTATAGAGCCTGGAGCGACTGCGCAAAAGCGAGCCAGTTTCTCAATGCCGCCAGGCGGGCAGCGTCGAATGCGGACGATGCCAAAACGATTGGCGACGCACTTGCCGGACTTCAGCAGCAATGCGGGAGTTCTTAACGAACCCCTGGTTGCTATGTTGTTGTTATGTTAATGATGAGTACCGTCACTGAAGAAGAAGTCAAATCCGTTGGCGCTGATATCCGGCTGATCCCGGGCGCGGACGATTCACAACGTTCGTATGATCTGCCGGACAAACCGGTGCTGACCATTGAGCCGCGCAAGTCGTGGGCGCCGCTTAACCTTCGCGATCTATGGGAGTCACGGGAGCTGCTGTATTTTTTGATGTGGCGCGATATCAAGGTGCGCTACAAACAAACCGCGCTCGGCGCCGCATGGGCAGTCATACAACCTCTGATCACGATGCTGATCTTTACTTATTTTTTTGGGAAGCTCGCGCGCGTTTCTACCGAAGGCGTCCCCGCTCCAATATTCTATTACACGGGACTGTTGCTGTGGTCTTTCTTCTCAAACGGAGTGATAAGCGGCGCAAACAGCCTGGTGGGCAACAGCAACCTGATTACCAAGGTATACTTCCCGAGATTGATAATACCTTCCGCGGCGGTGGGAGCAGGGTTGCTTGATTTCGCAATTGCGGCGGCTCTGTTAATACCGCTGCTGATCTATTATGGCTTTCCCGTGACATGGAGTTATTTCCTGATACTGCCAGTGATTCTGCTGACGACGTTGCTGGCGTTGGGCGTAGGAATTTGGTTTTCAGCGTTGAACGTGAAGTATCGTGACGTCAGGTATGCTCTCCCGTTTGTAATTCAGACCTGGATGTTTTCATCGCCGATCATTTATCCAATGAGCCTGGTGCCTGAACAGTGGAGATGGGTCTACGCCTTGAATCCACTCGTCGGCATAGTCGAGTCGTTTCGAGGTCTTTTTCTGAACCGGCCCGTGTCGTGGGGGGCGCTTGGCTACTCCGCGGCGTTTAGCGTCATAATGCTTATCTACTCTTCGTATATGTTTCGCAGGATGGAGCGGAGCTTCGCCGAGGTAATATGATCGCAACTGGAGCCCCTCCGATTTAGCCATGAAGCCAATCATCAAAGTCGACGGCATCAGCAAGAAGTTTCGGATAACACCCGGCGAAAGAAAATCCGTGCGTTATGATACATTGCGCGAATCTCTGGTGAAGGCGGTGAAGTCGCCATTCACGCGAGCGCAACGAAACGGCCGCGACGACACCGTGTGGGCGTTGAGAGACGTCAGCTTCGAAGTCGTGCCGGGCGAAGTCATGGGTATCATAGGCCGAAACGGAGCCGGCAAGTCCACGCTTCTCAAAATCCTATCGCGAATCATCGAGCCAACCAGCGGACGTGTTGAGCTGTACGGCCGCGTTGCGAGCCTGCTTGAAATCGGCACAGGGTTTCATCCCGATCTGAGCGGGCGCGAGAATGTGTACTTGAACGGCGCGATCCTTGGAATGCGGCATCGCGAGATCGACGAAAGGTTCGACGAAATAGTTGCCTTCGCTGAAATCGAGCGATTCCTCGATACCGCGGTCAAACACTACTCGAGCGGGATGTATCTGAGGCTCGCCTTCGCCGTGGCCGCGCACCTGAATCCGGAAATCCTGATCGTCGATGAAGTGCTCTCGGTCGGCGACGCGAACTTTCAGAAGAAATGCCTCGGCAAGATGGATGACGTGACTCGCTCCGGCCGGACGGTTCTGCTGGTGACGCACAGCCTCGTCACCGTTCGAGCTCATTGCCGGCGGGTAATTCTGATAGATGGCGGCTCGGTCGAAAAGACCGGCGCGGCTGAAGACGTCGTGGCCCATTACGAAGCAATGTGCAACTCCCAGGTTGGCGCTTAACTGAAGATGCTCCCGCACAAAATCGTAACCATCATCGGCACGCGGCCCGAGGTCATAAAAATGGCGCCGGTGATTCGCGAGCTTAACGGGCGCCCGTCGGTCTTTGCTCAAACGATTGTGGCTACGGCGCAGCATCGCCAGATGCTCGATCAGGTAATCGAGGTCTTCAAGATCGAGCCGGACATCGATCTTGGATTGATGCAACATAATCAGGACCTTGCTGAATTCGCTTCGCGCTCGCTTCTTTCGCTTTCTAATCTTTTTTCAGAACTCGAACCCGAAGCGGTCCTGGTACAGGGCGACACAACAACGGTTATGACCGCGGCCCTCGCGGCGTTTTATAAAGGCATTCCAGTCGGTCATGTGGAAGCCGGGCTGAGATCGTTCAATCGACGCCAGCCGTTCCCGGAGGAAATCAATCGCCGGGTTGCGGCGTGTTTGGCTGGCATTCACTTTGCGCCGACCCCGCGTGCTCGACTCAACCTGATCAACGAGGGAGTGCCCGGCGCGGATATTCACGTCACAGGAAACACAATTGTTGATGCGCTCTCGTCAATCTCACTCGCCGGAGACTTTGAAGATCAGAGGCTCGAGGCAGCAACGCGCAGCCAAAATCGCCTGATACTTGTCACTGCTCATCGGCGCGAGAATCATGGAGCGCCGCTTCGTTCGATTTGCAACGCTCTTAAGAAGCTCACAGAAAAGTTCTCAAATATCGAGATTGTGTACCCGGTTCATTTGAACCCAAAAGTCAGCACATCCGTGCGAGAGGAACTTGGCGCGGTCGAGCGAATTCATCTGATCGATCCTGTCAGCTATCCCGACTTGTTGCGGCTGATGAGCAGTTGTTATCTCATACTCACGGACTCTGGGGGGATTCAAGAGGAAGCGCCTTCGTTTCACAAGCCGGTGCTGGTGCTTCGTGAAGTGACGGAACGTCCCGAGTTGGTTGAAGCGAATGCAGGCAAGGTGGTGGGCACGGAAACCGAGGCAATCGTCGATGCTGCGTCGATGCTGCTCAGCAACGCGGCCGAATACCATCGAATGGCTTCGGCTGAGAACCCTTTTGGCGACGGGCACGCAGCCGAGCGAATAGTTGACATTTTGGAACGACGGTTGGGATGATCTGGCGCGACAGTCGAAAATTGATTTGAACGGGAGGAAGAATGGCTGAGTCTAAAATAATGGTGATTTACCCTCGCCCCACGGACGTGGATGCCTTTGAGAAAGCTTATGTTGATGAGCACATTCCGCTGGCCATGGAGAAGATCAAGGGCTTGAGCAAATTTGCGGCGACGAAAGTCGTTGGAACTCCTGATGGCAGTACGCCGCCGTATTATCGAATCGCGGAATTGTACTTCCCATCGATGGAGGCGCTGCAAAGGTGCGCGGCTTCCGCGGGCACTCAGGAAGCGGTGGCTCACGCGTTTGCGATTTCCACGGGCGGCCCGCCTATCATCCTGGTGAGCGAAGAGGAAACAACAACCTTCTGATGCGGTTCGCGGCGCCGCATCGGATGCGATATCTCATCCGATGTGGCGCCTATGGGCGAACGATTCTTCAATCGAGGGAAACGGATTTCACCTTGATGATATCGCCTTCGCGTTCGCCGATTATGGTTGCGCGAATGTGATCGGTCTTCTTTGTTGATTTGAGAATGGCCAGCGCCTTCTTGTTTCCAGCCTCATCGAACTTCAGATACGTCCCGTCTGAGGCAACGATTCCAAATCCGCCCCTGGCGCAGGCGATCGCGCAACTGGTGGTGTGGCTGTCGGGCGCGTCTTTGACCTTGGCCGAGCACATCGTGTCGATCAGCGGCACCGCCTTCCAGGTTTCTTCACCCGCGAACGCCGGCGCCGCAAGCAGTAACAACAGAACCGGAACAAATTTCTTCATACTTTTCTCCTCGTTGTTTTCTTAGTCTTCGCAAATTGCTCAAGCACCCGCCGGATGGCTGAGGATCGAGAGCATATTGCCCGACCGCCCACCGGCCTCCGCGCGCTCGCGAGCCTCGGTCAAGCGGGCCAGCGTGAACGCCGCGATCGCGATTTCGACGTCGCGAACCGCCAGGTCAAAGAACATTCCCGTAATGGCGAGATTGATCGCGATCGCAATCAGCCACGCCATCGCCACGTAAGCGCCAATCCGCGTCCATCGCGTGAGTATCGCAAGTCCCACGATCATCTCGATGATGCCCACCGCGTGCATGAATGTTTCTCCGCTGACCGGGAGCATGCGTTCAACGGTTGGACTCAAATACATCTGCCAGTTAGTGAGCAGGTTGAAAAATTTGTCGAGCCCGGCAAGAAAGGGTCCGACGCCGAGCCCAATCCTCAGCGCCCACCGCGCCGAGTTGAGTGTGTTTTCTTCGATCTTCATAATTCTCCCTTCACCCGAATAGAGTCGAGAGCCGGCGAATGGTTACAGCGGCGCAACTCGTGTAACCTTTCAGTCGCAGGCCACTCTATTGATATGAGGGCCGCAGCCGGTCTGCTTAAAGAGGTGAGGATGTCCGAGTCCGCTCCAAAGATGGCGGCAGATTGCGTAGGGTTAACCGACGCGGAGGTCGTCGCTCGCGTGCTCGGCGGCGAACTTCAGATATTCGAAGTGTTGATGCGCCGCTACAATCAGCGGCTTTTTCGCGCGGCCCGCTCAATCCTCAAGACGGATGCCGAGGCCGAAGACGTGGTTCAGGACGCGTACGTTCGCGCTTATCAACACCTGAATCAGTTCGAAGGCCGCGCGAGCTTTGCGACCTGGTTGACGCGCATAGCCGTGAATGAAGCGCTCGCCCGAAAGCGCAAGCAACAACAGCTCGTGCAAATGGAATCAATGGACACCGCGGGAGAAGCCGCCATGAATGCGTTCACATCAACCGCTCCAAATCCCGAAGAGGAAGCAATGTCTCGCTCGGTCACGGCGCTTCTCGAGACCGCCGTCGATTCGTTGCCTGAGGCTTATCGTTCGGTCTTCATGCTGAGAGAGATCGAGGGGCTCAACACCAATGAAGCCGCGGAGTGTCTTGGACTCAGCGAAGAAGCCGTGAAAGTAAGGCTGCATCGTGGCCGCGCGATGCTGCGCGAAGAAATCTACAAACGAACGGGCCAGACGCACGCGAGCGCTTTTCAATTCGCCGGCGCGCGGTGCGATGGTCTGGTTGCGCGTGTGCTCGCCCGCATCCGGTCGCTTGATACACACTGAGAAACTCTCGTCTATTTGATTGACCGCAATACCGCGCTCGTCGCACAATCTCAAGCCAGCAACTCTTAACAGAAGTTCAAATCAACCCTGGCAGGAGCGTGTATGCTCAATCGATCCAGTTCATCCCGCGTCTTTCTTGTTATGCTGATCGCCGTCGCTTTCGCGGCGCAAACTCCGGCAACCCAGACCGCGAAGCAATCGGTTGCGAGCGGGAAGCGTTATTCGCGACTGGTCATTCGCAACGCGATGGTTGTTGACGGTAACGGCGCTCCGGCGTCGGGACCCAAAGACATTGTGATTACCGGCAACACGATCTCTGAGATAGTCGCGCTTGATCCGGTTGCGCTTCGCGAAGGCCGGGCGCGCAGGCCGGAAGGCGATGCCGAGATCGACGCAACCGGCAAGTACGTTCTGCCAGGTTTGATAAACGAACACGGACACGTTCAATACGAGCGGGGCGGAATCGCGCAGCCGGTCGATTACTGTTTGAAGCTTTGGCTTGCGTGCGGCATCACTACGGTTCGCGATGTCGGGAGCGACACAAAGCAGACGATTCCGTTGCGCGACAAGAGCGCGAAAGGCGAAGCCGTCGCTCCGCGCCTGTTCATCTACACGATGTTTGGCTATCCGCCGGCTCCGCGCAACGCCGATGAAGCCCGCTCGCGCGTACGCGAGATCAAACAGTCGGGCGCCGACGGAATAAAGATTCTCGGAGTGGATCGCGATATCATGGCCGCGTTGCTCGATGAAGCTCATAAGCTTGGGCTGCGCGCCGCTCATCACGCCGGTGTTGAAGAGACAAACGCGTGGGACGACATCAAGTTTGGAAGCACCAGCATCGAGCATTGGTACGGAATACCCGACGCCGCGATCGACAGTGGCCGCCAGAATTTTCCTTCGAGCTACAACTACGCAAACGAGGTCGATCGCTTTCGATATGCCGGACACCTCTGGCGTGAAGCGAACCCCGAGCGTTTAACCAAAGTACTCGAAGGCATGGTTGTGGCTAACGTCGCGTGGGTTCCGACTCTGGACATCTACGAAGCGAGCCGCGATCTTCAACGCGCGCAGACGCAGCCGTGGTTCGCCGAGTATCTTCATCCGACGCTCGAAGAATACTTCAAACCGAATCCGGCGAATCACGGTTCTTACTTTATCGGCTGGTCTTCGACGGACGAAACCTTCTGGAAAGAGAACTATCGAATCTGGATGGCGGCGCTTCGCGAGTTCGACCGGTTGGGCGGGACGATCGGCGCCGGTGAAGACTCTGGTTTCATTTATCAGATGTACGGCTTCGGTTTGATTCGAACGCTCGAGCTTCATCAGGAAGCTGGGTTCAATCCGCTGAAGATCATCCAGCACGCGACCGGCAACAACGCGAAGATACTCGGGAAGGAAGACAAGCTCGGCCGGGTCCGCGCGGGCTGGCTTGCTGATTTGATAGTCGTGAACGGCAACCCTCTCGAGAATCTGAAAGTGCTTTATCCTACGGGCGTGGATGAGATCAAAGATGGCAAGACGATTCACACGGGCGGAGTGGAATGGACGATCAAGGACGGGATTCCATATCACTGCCCGACGTTGATGAAGGAGATCAAAGAGATGGTGGCTAAGGCTCGGGCTGAAAGGACAGCTAAAGCAGCGCGACAGTAAGCGACTAACCACCAAAGCGGACCGGACTCTATGGCGTCGCAACTGCGCGAGTTATCGGGTAGTAGGCGATCCAAACATCTTCTTCTTTCAGCGCGTCCATCAAGAGTGTGCGGACCTCATCGAGGTAGGCATCCATCTCTGCTTGATCTTCCGCAGTTCCAACGTCGAGAAGAAAATCGCAGAATAAAATGTGAACATCGTCGCGAATGACTCTTCCCCGCGTGCCCGAAACATATAGCCCGGTGAACGGAGAGGTGAGAGTCGAGCCCCCACGAGAATAGGCCAACTCTTCAGCGAGCCAATCCGTGATAGTTCGATAGTCAGAGGCGTCCGTTCTTATTGGCAGGAAAAACTCAACGCGAGTTCGCTTCTCTGAGGGCACGGAGCTTCTCCCTGAACTTTGCGGCTCGCTCGGGGAAGGAACGCATTCGCCTTATGGTTTCTTCACGCGAGTTCGACATCGTTATCGGATGACGACGGGATTCACTCGTCTCTTTTGGCGTCTCGTCCAACCGATCAACTAATTCTTGCTTACTCATAGCCGCGATCTCCCAGGTGGCAAGATTGTATCACGCAATAGCCAGAAAAGAACTCAACTCAACTCAACGCGAGTTCGCTTCTCTAAGGGCACGGAGTCTCTCTTTGAATTTGGCCGCACGCTCTGGGAAAGAAGCCATTCGCTTCATCGTCTCTTCAGGCGAGTTCTCCATCGTAATTGGATGCCGGCGGCGGTTGGGCTTCTCGTCCTCCTTTTCGCTCGGCTGATCAACAGTGTCTGGCTTGGTCATATCAATGGATTCTTGTTTTCTCATACCTGCGATCTCCAAACTTGCGCAATTGTATCACGGAAGCACCTTCATTAACCTTTACTTTCGCGACACGATCAATTGCTGAAACGCAGGCTCCAGCGGGTGAATCTCGTTCTTCGCGAATCCCGCGTTCTTGAACATTCGATCGAACTCCGCAAACGTATAAGCGTCCCCGCTCGGAGTGCTCGCAAGCATAATCAAAGGGAACCCGGCAACACCCTCGGGCGAGATTCGATCTTCATTGGGCACAAACTCGAGCGTCGCCGCCGCGCCGCCGTCTTTCAACGCAGCATGCACTTTCTTCATAAGCGATTCGTTGGTCGCTTTATCGAAGTGATGAAGAAAGTTCGTCAACAGCACCACGTCGTAGTCCGTTCCGAAATCAACATCAAACGCGCTGCCCGCAATCGTGTGATACCGATCGGCCGCGCCCATTTTTGCCGCGTTCTCTTTTCCAACCTCGAGCACGTTCGCCCAATCGACTGCATAAATCTCAGCGTTGGGATTGCGCGTTGCGAAGGCGAGACCGAATAAACCGTGGCTCGACGCGATGTCGAGAACCTTCAACTTGCCATTCGCCTGCGGATCGACAATCTGCGCTATCGCCTGAGATACCGGGTACATCATCGGGGCCATCGCGCGAGCGAACGTCTGCCACATCGGATGATCGGGCTCGAGGCTGCCCTCTTCGGACGTCGCCGTTCCGCCTTTTCGCACGGCTTCGGTCAGCGATTTGAACCCCGCTCTCAACTGATCCGACAGTAGGAAATCAGTCACGCTGCCCAGATAAGCGGGCGAGCGCCGGTCCAAAAACGCTGCGGTATCCTGAGTCAGGCTGTAGCTGTTTCCCTGTTTGCCCAGGAACCCGATCATCGTCAGATAATCGCAAAGAATGCGCACGCCTCGCTCTGAGGCTTGAGATCGCGCGGCGATCTCGCTCGCGGTGCCGTTCGTAGATGCCACCGACGTGAACAGGTCGAGCTCAATCGCCGCTTTGAGGGCTTCGCTGCGGTGAAATGAATTGACGGTGTCGAAGAAAAGCATCGGTGACGGCTGAGGTGCTTGTGAAGTCATTGTATGAAGTGCTCCTTGTTCGTTGAATTGGGGGAATAATCAGTCTAAGCGGCGAAGCGCGGTTTCGACAAATGTCGATCTGATATTTCTGTGGGGCGATGTCTGAGATAATCTGTCTGGCGGTGAACCGACCTCGCGCCAGGAAGAAGAGGACTAAATCCTATGCGACTCTAACGGGTTCTTTGGCTACCATAACTTCTGCCGAGTGAATTCTAGTCTAAGGGTCATACTGCCGATGGAAGCGAGAATCACTGATCAGATCTGGAGTTTTGAAAGAGCTTCCCTCCGCAGCTTGACTAGGAGTTTATGACTGCTAAAATCCAACCGAACCATCGTTCCAAGGTGATCGCTGGAATGACCCCCAATGCTTCGGAGTCGTGCTTTGATCCCCTCTCGCCTGAACATCAGGTAGACGCCACATTTCTTGCAATCCTCTTTTGCTCCGGCTAGCATGCGAGCCTTGAAATGTTTACCTGGTGAACGGGTACATTTATCCCCGGGAAACTCATGCCCCAACTCTTTGAACCAGGATTCGGAGGGATTACACCGCGCGTTCCAATTCGTGTGGCGTTCCGAATGGGTCTGCTTGCCGTTTTTTTGCTCTAGCTCCTTCAGCGTACGCCCAGTACAGACCTTATCGCGTTGACCACTGGACAACCGACAATGGCTTGCCGGAAAACACCGTGCGCTCAATCGCGCAAACCAGAGATGGTTATCTGTGGCTGACGACCTTTGACGGGCTGACGCGGTTTGACGGCGTGCGCTTTACGGTCTTCGACAAGAGCAATACGCCGGCGATCACTAACAATCGGCTCACGGCGCTCTACGAAGACCGCGACGGGACGCTGTGGAGCGGCGCCGATCAAGGCGAACTCGTCGCCTACGTATCCCAAACAGATTTTTTTCATTCTTCTTGTCCTCTTGGTGTAGCCAGCAGCAGAGCGGTCGCAGTTTTTTCTATCACGGTTTCAAGTAACGAAGCGCTACACATCCTGATTGAAAAATCTTTGACTCAACGAGTTTTAATTGCAATTTCTCCGGCAGGCTAACACCTTCCAACAACCGTCTTCCTTCTCCGGCAACGATTGGATTAACAACAAAAAGATATTCATCGACCAGACCAAGCTCGATAAGTTGTGAAGGGATACTCACACCACCGAGTAAAATGCTTTTGCCTTGTTCTTGTTTCAATTTGAGTATTTCGTCGCGAAGGTTTGTACGAACAATTCTCGTATTGTTATCTTCAGCGCTCTCTAATGAGCGTGAAAAAACAATTTTGTTGATGGAGTCAAATGCTTGAGCAAATTCGTTCGATGCTTTTGTCATCGATTGGCTTTTTGCGACTTCAGGCCAAAAAGGGACCATCAATTGGTAGGTGATACGTCCAAAGACGCCCAGGTCAACCTCTCGCAGAAGGTCCGTAAAAAATACATGTGTCTCGTCATCGGCAACTTGCCTGGTGTGGTCGACGCAGCCGTCCAGGGTGATGTTGATTGCGAAAATTACATTTCTCATTTGCTTGTCCTTTCTCATGGTCCGGAGCTTTTGAGAGTTTGGCCTTGCGCGCTGGATCGTTCATCCTATTTGTCCGCAGATTACGCAGACTTACGCAGATTGGAAAAACCTTTGTGAGGCTTGCATTCTAAATCTGTGTAATCTGCGAAATCTGTGGATGATTTTTCCGGCAGCCAGCGCGCAGCGGCTAGACTATTCCGCTGCTGCGTTCGGGTCCGGGAAGAATAGAAGTTCGCGCACCTCGCCCGCCGCATCGCATGAGATGGCGCCCTTGCGCGCCCACGCGAGCGCCTCGTCCATATCGGCGGCTTCAAGTATCCAGAAACCGCCCATGTGCTCCTTGGTCTCGGTGTATGGCCCATCGGTGACGAGCACCGTGCCGTCGGACTGCTTCCGCACCGTCTTGGCGTTCGCGGCCGGGGAAATTCCGCAAGCGAACTTCCTCACGCCGGCAGCAATCATTTCGCGATTGAGCGCGTGGATCTCCTCGATCATCGCTTCGGTTACGGTGGATGGGTCGAAGTCGTCGGGTAGGTAGTTAGCAACCAGATACTGTGGCATGACTTTTCTCCTTGGTTTCTGTGGTTTGTTCCCGATGACTCGTTTCCTGTTCATTCAGGAGCCGTAGCTCATCGTTCTTTCGTCCTATAGTCGTTGGGGAGACGGAAAAACGACAGCTATCCCAAATTTTATTTCAACTCCCGAATCCGCTCTTGCAGGAATTGCCGCTCTGGTTCCTGTTGGGTCAGCGTCAGAGCTTTCTCATAAGAGGACCGAGCTTCATCCGTTCTGCCGAGCCTGCGGTACATATCCGCACGGGCTGAATGCGCCAGGTAATAATTGGCCAATTCGCCATGTTCCAACACTGCGTCGATCTGCCGAAGACCAGCCTCTGGACCATCGCGCATTGCAATTGCCACGGCACGATTCAGTTGTACAACCGGCGAAGGGTGAATTCGTACCAATTGGTTGTAAAGCGCGACAATCTGCCGCCAGTCGGTCGCAGCGGTTGATTCCGCTTCAGCATGAACGGCCGCGATCGCAGCCTGCAGTGTGTAAGATCCGAAGCGCTGGGACTTCAGGGCTTGCTCCAACAATGCCACTCCCTCCGCGATCTGCTCTCGGTTCCAGAGCGAGCGATCCTGGTTTTCCAGCAAAATCAGCTCTCCGGTCGGAGAGGTTCTCGCGGCGTGACGAGATTCCTGTAGCAACATCAGGGCAAGCAGGCCGATAACTTCCGGATTTGGGACTTCCGGCTCTGGCTGGAGTTCGGTAAGCAACCGGCCCAGTCGAATCGCTTCGCCGGTTAGCTCGGCTCGCGTTACCTCCGCTCCCGCCGCGGCAGAGTAGCCCTCGTTAAAGACGAGATAGATGACCTGAAGCACCGCGCCCAGTCGCTCCGGCAATTCCTCTGGCGTCGGTACCTCATACGGAATGGCTATCTCACGAATCTTTGCCTTAGCGCGCACGATGCGCTGCGCCAGCGTACGCGGAGTGATGAGGAAGCCGCGTGCTATCTCCTCGGTCGTCAGCCCGCACACCTCACGCAAGGTGAGCGCAACGCGCGCTTCCGGCGGTAGCAATGGATGACAGCATGTAAAAATCAGACGCAGGCGGTCATCTTCAAGGCCATCTTCAAGATGGTCCTCTTCATTGGAGCTTGCATCTGTATTGGACCTTTCGGGCGAACTCCATTGCGCTTCGAGATGTCGCGCGAGCTCGTCTTGAGACGCATCAAATCTTGCCCGTCGACGCAGAGTGTCAATGGCCTTGAATCGGGCCGTCGAAATCAACCACGGTCGCGGGTTATCGGGTACTACACTCGTCGGCCACAGGCTCAGCGCAGCCGCGAAGGCTTCGTGCATCGCCTCCTCGGCAAGATCGAAATCACCGAGCAAGCGGATCAGAGTTGCCAGAATTCGTCCCGAATCCACGCGATAAAGACGGTCGAGCAATTCGCGTATCTGCGCATCTAGTGGCTTGGGGGAACGCTCGGACATGACGATGACCGTAGCAAACCAGCTACCCCGAATCAATTTGGCAAACGGCGGATGTTGGCAAACGGCGGATCAATGCAAAGTGCCCAGGTCGTGACTCTGAAATCTGGACAACAGAACGCTTCCTCGGTTGACTCAAGATCGCCA
>Ga0207684_10000301_pt1 | contig 70279 bp, 58 predicted proteins | sample KBSK5501metaG_FD_184342 | JGI IMG/M metagenome (GOLD analysis project Ga0207684, IMG submission 184342) | Corn, switchgrass and miscanthus rhizosphere microbial communities from Kellogg Biological Station, Michigan, USA - KBS K5-50-1 metaG... | ecosystem: Host-associated > Plants > Roots >...
AAGCCATGATTGACCATATTTATCTCCCCGTCTCTGACCTGAAACGGTCGAGCGAATTTTACAAGAAGATGCTTGAGCCGCTTGACATCGACATGCCCTTCAAGTTCGATCAACTGCACGGTTTCGCGATCAATAGCAATCCGGGTTTCTGGCTGAAGAATGGCGAAGTCGCCAAAGACGTCTACGTCGCATTCACCGCCAAGAGCGCGGACGCTGTCAGGGCCTGCTACAAGGCGGCGATAGACGCGGGAGCAACTTCAAACAAGGAACCGAGCCTTCGGCCCGAATGGCGTGCCGACTACTTCGCGGCGAACATCGGCGACCCGGACGGATACAACATCGAGATTTGCTACAAGCCCTGGCTTTACGAATAAAGTCTGCGCTGCGCACGCTCCGAGTCGGCTCGCCGACCAATTCTTCGTGGTGTATCTGCTTCACATATCCGTGCGGATCACGCCGTAAACCAAGCGCGGATAAACGCAACATTGTCGTCGATGGGATCGGTGGTGAAGTCTTGAGCGAGGCGCTCAAAGCGCTTGCGTTGGAAGGAAGCCTCACAACACTGGGGTATTCCGCAAGCCGCAATGCAACCATCGATGTCACGGATCTGATCTGGAAGCGGGCCGCGATCAAAAATTAGTCCTGCGAAGTCGGCATATCTGAAGTGATCTTCCGAGCCTTCTCTCAACGTTAAGTCTCCACAACTTCACACGCCTTCGTTCAAAAACTCGCGGTACAAGGACGGTACAAGGTAAATCTCTTCCTTTGCGTTCTCACCGGTTCCTTACAGGGCGTTGCAGAGCGACCGCTGCCTTGTAATTACAACGTGATCCAGTTTGTTTGCGCCCTTTCACGGCGAAGACACGATTTTCTTTTTAAAATCCAAGCGCATCGAACATTGTGGCAACAGTCTCCGATGTGTATTGCCGACGGTTAGGCGAACATCGGCGCTGGTCACAGAATGGTCACAATAATTGGGCCACATTCGCGAAACCTTGGAACAGCTGTGTCAGCACTCCCTCTCATCCGAAACTCTCGAGTATTGCGTGATGAAAAGCAGATTCCGCAAGTTATTGTTCCGTAAAGAAGTTGTCCGAATAGGAGACTGGTTCCGTACCGGGATGTCCTCCATCTAACCGCGCACAGGCTGTGTCAAAACTCGATCAAAGTTCTCTCAAAACACGCTTGAATGGGGTACGCACCTGCCGACAACTCAAGTTGCGTTGGGTTGGAGATATGCTTGAGCGAAGAGCAGACTCCCCAAGTTATTGTTTTTTCTAGAAGTCCTCAGAAAAAGAAAAGCCTTTAGAGCGGGCTTTTGTGCGCCCAAGACAGGTGTGCGAGGCCCACGGAGAATTCCACAACGGTCTGCAAGTATTTTCTTCACGACTGCGATCCGGACTCGCCGACACCGAATTTAAACGAGGGCTGGTCCCCCACGATGCAGCCCCCGAAACCCACTTGCCGCGTTAGTAATTTTGGTAGCAAATTGGTAGCAAATTGCGCCATTTTGGCCGGTTTTTGCCCACTCCGCCGGTCGTAAGTCCTTTAAAAATCAATGCCCGGCTGCTACCTTACTTCCATGGCATGGAAGAGGTCGCCGGTTCGATCCCGGCCAGGTCCACCAATCTCTCGCTTATGTCGATGGTAGCCAGGCGAATCTTTTTGGGGTATAGGGCGGAGCCGGAACAACAAAAAGGCGCATGATATCCTAAATATTCCAGCTGCGCACCGTCTCGGCGGAATTTCCCCGCAGTCCTAAAGAAAAGCCGCAAGAATCATGCTTTCAGTCAGCAATGTGTCCATGCGCTACGGCGCCAAAATACTTTTTGAAGAAGTGTCCACGGCGTTCACGCCGGGCAAGCGTTATGGCCTGACCGGACCAAACGGCTCCGGGAAATCGACGTTCATGAAGCTGCTCAGCGGCGAACGGGAGCCGCAAAAGGGCACGGTCGTGCGTCCGCGGAAGCTGGGAGTCCTGAGCCAGGACCAGTTCGCTTTCGACCCCCACGGCGTGATCGATACCGTCATCATGGGAAACAAGCGTCTGTGGGCGGCGTTGCAAGAGCGCGACGCGATTTATGCCAAGCACGACATGACAGACGCCGATGGCATGAAGCTCGGTGAGCTGGAGGGCATTGTCGGCGAAGAAGACGGTTATACGGCTGAGAGCGATGCCGCGATCCTGCTGCAAGGTCTGGATATTTCCGACGAACTACACAGCCGCAAGATGGGGGAATTGCAAGGGGGAGAAAAAGTGCGCGTGCTGCTGGCGCAGGCGCTGTTTGGGCATCCGCAGGCACTGTTGCTGGATGAGCCTACGAACCATCTGGATTTGGATTCAATTCACTGGCTACAGGGATTTTTGAATGTGTACGACGGCGTCGTGATCGCGATCTCGCACGACCGTCATTTCCTTAACAGCATTTGCACGCACATTGCCGACATCGATTACGAGACCATCATCACCTACACCGGCACTTATGACGACATGGTCGTGGCCAAGACGCAGGTGCGCTCGCAGATCGAATCGCAGAACGCGCAACGTGAAAAGAAGATCGCGCAATTGAATGAATTTATTGCTCGCTTCTCGGCGGGAACGCGGTCGAGCCAAGTTCAGTCGCGGCGGAAGGAAGTAGAACGCTTGCAGGTGACGGAGTTGGCCAGGTCGAACATTCAGCGCCCATATATCAAGTTTGAGCAGAGGCGACCTTCGGGGAAGCACATTCTGGAGCTCGAGGGCCTGCGCAAGTCGTATGCGGACAAGGAAGTGATTCGCACCTTCACCGCCAGCGTGATACGTGGCGAGAAGATTGCGCTCATGGGACGCAACGGTGTCGGCAAGACCACGTTGCTCAATGCACTGCTGGCTAATTCTCCGACCACGCCTGAGGCAGAGCTGCGCAAGACCAGCGGCTACGACGGTGCGTTTATCGACGGCGGAAACGTGATCTGGGGGCACGAAGCATCGGTGGGATACTTCGCGCAGGACCATCGCACTCTGATCGAGACGGGTACGACTGCGTTGGAATGGCTGCATCGGTGGGATCCGTCGGCGTCGAATGAAGAGCTCCGCGGGATTCTGGGGCAGATGCTGTTTGCGCGGGAAGAGGCCACGAAGTCAACAAACGTGCTCTCCGGCGGAGAAGCGGCGCGCTTGCTGTTTTGCAAGCTGATGTTGCAGAAGCCGAATGTGCTGGTGTTCGACGAGCCGACGAACCATTTGGATTTGGAATCGATCAACGCGTTGAATATTGCGCTGCAGCGTTTTCACGGTACGGTGCTGCTGGTGACCCACGATCACGATTTGATAGACGAGGTGGCGACGCGAATCTGGCATTTTGAGAGCGATCACAAGATCACGGACTTCAAAGGGTCGTACGAGGACTATCAGGCGGCAGTAGTCGTATAGGAATCTGGCCCTCGCCGAAGGCTTGCACCATTTTCGCGGCATGTAGATTATCCAGGTTCTCCACAGCTTTCCACCGACTTTGGTCTTGCGTTTGCGGCGTGAAGTTGAGGATAATACCCGCAACGTTTCTCGCGCAGGGGGCAATGTTCGCGAGACGTAGCCGGGTGATCGTGTACAGTCGAGCAGATTTGTTGAGAATTCTCCATCTCACTCCGCGCCAGTTGGCGAACTGGGAGCGGGCAGGACTCGTGACTTCTTCACAGGCCTATTCCTTCTTCGATCTCCTGCAGGTAAAAAAAGTTCGTGATTTGTGCGCCAAGAGCGTGCGTCCAGCAGTGATTCGCGAATCGCTGGAGGCCATGCAGAAGCGAGCCTCCGGCATGCAAAATCCGTTGGCCGAAGCCGGCGCTTCCCTTACCAACAAGCACAGAATCGCTTTTCGTCACGAAGGCAAGCTGCTGGAGCCGATTGCCGGGCAGTTCGTCATGGACTTCCTGCCGCGAGAAAAAGTTGTCACGAGCACGCCGATTCCAACACCACAGCCTTCGCCCAGCGAAGACGAAGCGGCGGTATGGTTTGCTCGGGGCATCGCACTCGAAGAAGATACCAACATGCAGACGGAAGCGATCGCGGCTTACCTAAAGGTTCTGGATCTCGATTCGTCGCATGCCGCAGCCCACATTAACCTGGGCACCCTTTATTACAATCGTCAGGACTACAATCTGGCGGAGAAGCATTATCGGAAGGCGCTAGAAGCCGATCCGCGCTACGCGCTTGCCTACTTCGACCTGGGGAATGTTCTGGATGAGACTGGACGGGTGCAGGAAGCGATCCAGACCTACAAGACGGCGCTACAACTCGCTCCAACCTACGCTGATGCCCATTACAATCTCGCGTTGGCGTTTGAGAAGATTCGTGAGCCGCGCAAGGCGCTCAAACACTGGCAAGCTTACGTGAAGCTGGATACCACCGGACCCTGGTCGGTGCATGCGCGCAGCCAGATTCAGCGGATTCTGCAAGCGGATGGACTGAGACTAGTACACTTGTCGCGCTGAACTCTTCTTTCCTGCCCCTGGGGAAATCACATTCAATCCAACATCGGACCGTACCCCGGGTAGACTGCACCTTCGAGCCGCCATTCAAGGCGCTGCCGGGATCGGAGCCGCACATGTGGTGTCGAGGTAATCCCATTATCAAGCTTCTCAAGTGCTAAAATTCAGGGTTTGCTGACTTTTCATTGGAAGATCCTTTTATGCCGGAGATGACGTTACAACTTCCCCAGTGCATGCCGCTAACCAATCTTTCCGAAGATGAAACTCTTTTCCGCGACAATATTCGACAGTTTGCCGAGGAAAAGATCCGTCCGCTAGTGAAGGAGATGGATGAAAAGGGGGTATTTGAAAAAGATCTCATCCGTGAATTTTTTCAGCTGGGGTTGATGGGAATTGAGATTCCCGAACAATACGGCGGGGGCGGCGCCAAGTTCTTCGAGGCAATTCTCGCCGTGCAAGAGTTATCGCGCGTGGACGCGTCGGCCGGGGTTGTGGTGGATGTGCAGAACACACTGGTGAACAACGCGCTACTGCGCTGGGGCAGTGAAGAGCAGAAGAAACGTTACTTGCCCAGGATGGCGGCGGACACGGTGGGCGCATATGCGCTCAGCGAGGCCGAGTCGGGCTCTGATGCGTTTGGCTTGCACACGCGAGCTGTCCTCAAGGGCAGCGAGTACGTACTGAATGGCCGCAAGCTGTGGATCACCAACGCGAAAGAAGCCGGGCTGTTTGTGCTGTTTGCCACGCTTGATCGCACAGCGGGCTACAAAGGAATCACGGCGTTCCTGGTAGAAAACAATTTTCCTGGATTCAGCGTCGGCAAGAAGGAAGACAAGCTCGGAATTCGCGCTTCATCGACCTGCGAACTGATCCTGGAGGATTGCCGCATCCCTAAGGAAAATGTGCTGGGCGAACCTGGGAAGGGCTACAAAATCGCGATTGAGACGCTGAACGAGGGACGCATCGGCATTGGAGCGCAGATGATTGGTCTCGCCCGTGGCGCCTGGGAATACGCCTGCAAATACGTGCAGCAGCGCAAACAGTTTGGCAAAGCCATCGCGGAGTTTCAGGGCATCCAATTTCAGATTGCCCAGATGGCTACTGAGATCGAAGCCGCGCGGTTGATGGTCTACAACTGCGCTCGAATGAAAGACGCCGGCGTCAACTTCGTGAAGGAAGCAGCTATGACGAAATTGTTCGCCTCACAGGTTGCGGAGCGGGTGACTTCGTTAGCCATTGAAATATACGGCGGCTACGGATTTACAAAGGATTATCCCGTAGAGAAGTATTGGCGCGATGCCAAGATTGGCAAGATCTACGAGGGCACGTCGAATATGCAACTGGCCACCATTGCGAAACTGGTGCTGGGCATGAAGTAGCGGCCAGACCGTCTGTTCACAGTATGCCGGCCGGTGCGTGGTCGAAAGCAGGTTTGGACCCAAACTTAGCCAGAGTCTCCCATTTCTGCGCCTTCATTCACACACCTCAGTAACAAAGTTGGTTACCCTTAATGTGCAGCGAGTTGCACTTCGAAGACCTACGTTGATCCCGCTGGATGCAGGTAAGAGCCTTTATATCAGTCAGTTGACCCAATCTGCCACCGTGGCGCACAAGCTGCAATTCTCCACACGTGATTTGCAACGTTCACGGAAGATTGGGGTGTCACTTGACGACCTTGTTCGGTAACCCAGCGGTCTCGATAAAGAAGCGCAGCCTACTGCCTTTGCTGACGGTTCTGTTTCTATTCTCCTACGGGCTGATGACCCTGCTGATTGTGGAGCAGGGTACCACCATCCAGTCGCAGCGCGCGCTAATCCGGGAACTGTTCTCTGACAGCATGCAGTTATCAGCGATGAAGGGCAAAGCGGTACGAGACCAGAATGCGGCGGACGTTCAGAAGCATGTGCCGACGCAGGCTTCCCCCAACCAGACTCAGTCAAACAGCGCGCAGGCTGGATCGGTTCAGACTCCGTCATCCCAGGCACAAGATCAGCTAGCCCGGTCTTCCCAGGCGGCAGCACCGCAACGAGCACAAAGCAATGCTGCAAAAACGCGCAAGCCCCGGATGCAAATGCCGTCCCGGCCAGCCTCGGATTTGGCGGACGAACGGCGGGCGCTAGTGACGATTTAAGAACACGGATTTTGCAACAATTCGTCCCGTGACTTTGTAGCGCGGAAGACCATTAAATGAAGGGCCTGACCCTAGCCTTGTTGTTAAGTTTGCCTGTTCCCAGGCTGGCGCCGCCGATGCGGCAGCCCTCCACTCCCCAGATTGCCCACAAGCCGAAAGGCGGACGCTGGTACTTTGCAGCCAGCGGCCACGCCGTCTATTGTTATGGTCCAGTGATGACCGTGCCTCAAGCCAACGGAGATCTGCAAAGAGTAGCGACGTTTTGCCAGGATGGCAGCACGATCGTGCCGTTGAAAGACTAAGATTCATCTACTTTCCTCGCGGTTCACGGCGCGTACATCGTGGCTAAAATCTTACGCTTGCCGATTTCGCCCGAAATTGTTGCCATGGCGTGGGGTTGCCGGTCATTCCAGGAGATGTCAAGAAGGCCTGGCTCGGTTCCGCGACCCGTCACCGATAGATGCGCGATCACGGTCCCAGGTTGGGAATAGTCCCAGCTCATCGTCCCTGACACGGAGACATCTTTCACCCATTCGAGACCGGCAAGCTGGAATTGGTTAAAGGCCGTTCACCAGACTGTATTGAAACCGCCCGCCGTGGAGTCCCACGCCCGATCCGCTGAGATTCACCCACCAGCGCGCGAGGGCATCGCCAGCGGTGAGCGCGGCCGTCGCGGACACACGCAGGTCGTTCAGAGTTCCTCGGTTGCCAGCACTGGGTGTTGCAGGGTCCAATTGCCTGGCATAGTTGGCGAATTTAGGGACAGTCCTCACTTCGGCGATGCGCGCGGCGCATGCCGTGTCACCCGGATCAAGATCCTTAACAAAATTTCGGACTATTACCGACGCACAATAGTCCTGCTCATCGAGCGCGGTCACGTAAAAGCTGTTGGCCACCAGGATCTGCTGCGCGTTCGCGAACAGAGCCGCAGCCTCAGCGCCCTGCCTGGCCGGAGTCAGGGAATCCAGCGTTCCCGAGAGCACCAGAACCGGCGCCGAGGTAAACACTGCGTCCGGAGGCACCGGCTGCCCAGGTGGATGTGCGGCCGATGGAATTGGCCACGGCAGGCAGGCATCTAGAACGCTGTAGTCCAGCGGGATGGAGTTGAACTCAGCAATGCTGAACGGGCCGTAAACGCCGGGATGGTTAACCCGCTCACTGGCAAAGGCCGCATCGCGTTGCAAGACTCGTACCTTTGGGGACGCAGTCATGTCATAGACCTGCGGGTAATCGCTGCAACTGACTGCCACGAACAGTCCCGCGCTGTAGGAAACTGGGTCGAACGGCGGGGCTCCAGACTGGGAAACAACGCCGTTCTCCGCGAACAACCGAAGCAGCGGAGCAGAATCACCTTGCTCCAGGTAAGCCCGAGCCGCCGCATCCAGTTCGCGGTACACAACCGGACCGGTGGAATTGCCGAAGGCCAAAAGTGCCAGGCTCGTGGGGTCAGCCATTACCGCGAGCAAGTGACCGTCGCCATCGTGGGCTTCGCCGTGGAACGGTCTTATGCGAAGCTCATTGAGCAATGACACGATACGGCTAAGCGAGTCTCCAGGAAGATTGCGACAGGCGAGCGACTGCCGGCAGACCGACTCGAAAGCGTGCGGCGTAGCCGGAGCTGCTTCCGGGTACCAGGGCGAGAGTCCAACCACGGGATATGCGCCGTCCAGGACGAGTGCCCTAAGGCGCTCGGAATGCCTTCCTGCGAATGCCTGGCTGAAGAATGTGCGTAAGAGTCGCCGTACAGATCAATTTGTCCAATTCCAAGCGCCTCGAGCACCGCCGCAAGATCATCTGCCGCAAGGCCACTTCCGTAGAGGTCGGAGGCGGGGCCCAGGAATGCTCCCCACAACGCGATGCCTCTTACGAAGAGGTACGCCGAATTCAGCAACGTTTCGCAGTCGATCACGTGTGATCTGCCAGTTCCGCGATTGTCCACCAGGAGCAGATCGTGGCGGTCCATGAGCGGCGCGAATAAGCCAACATAACTGGAAGCCGTACCCGTGCTCGGATATCCGGGTCCGCCCTCGGTCGCCACAATCGTTTCCAGCGCCGGCTGCGATTCGTCTTGATGCAGAAATAACTCGAATCCGATGGCGATCGTTCCCGATACTTCCCCCGCTGGATCGAATAGACGAATCAAACTGCCGCAATAAACCGGCACTCCTTTGCAGAGGGTCAAAAGCAGATTGCCCGACGCGAATCGCTGGTAAGGAGGAGGCTGCTGGTGCGGATTTGGGTCCGGCTGCTCGACGATGGCTTTCGGCCGATGCATTTGTACGCACGGTGACAACGGACACGACGAGCGCCAGCCAGAAAACGCTGCGAGAGAAAGAGACGTGAATCGTGATATGGCTGGCATAGCTGACCACTACTTCAGTTACAGGGATGGGTCGACTTACTTGGGCCAAGTTCCTGTGCATTGTTGGCGAATCTTCTCGAAGCTTGGAATGCGACTCCTAACAGTGAAAACGGTTCACCCGGAGAAGTTACGCGGGAGAGCACCGGAGGGAGACTCGAGGGATACAGTGCCGGCAGAGATTTTTTGCATTGTCGCGAGAGAGTGTCAAGCATGTGTACTCGTTCAGTAGATTGGTGACACTTTTCATTCCTTTCGCTGTGATGAGCCCCGCAGCAGGAACTGCTACGGGGTTAAGTAGCCAAGCGACTGGTCGCGGACGAACGATGCCGGGGTAGCGCTGGCGTAAGGCCAGCACGCGATCGGCGAGGCGGGAGACCAGGTGGACTGACGCCGACGATGTGGATGATGGGAACGTCCCTCTCGGGTATTCAGTTCGAGAGGATCATAACGGCGCTGCCCACGATAGAAGGTCTGACGGCTGATCCCAAAGTGACGGCAGGTGCGGGCCCCGTTTTGCTGCTCAGACGATAGAAATCCATCCAATCCTATTATAGCGAACCCGAGCCTCCCGGCTCAACCTTTCCCCGTGCGCGCCAGCTGCCGTGCACGGGAAAGTCCTCCGTCACGAACTTGCATTTCGACACTCTATCCGAGTGTCACTTAACATTCTGACGGGAACAGCATGGATGCGGGCGCGTTTCTTTCCTGGTGGGCCTTTCGGCAGGTTGGCTGGATCCGTTTATGGATCCGGTTATGAGTCACAGAGAAGAGCGAAACAACGGGAGAGCAGAGGGCTTGTACACTAAACGTCTATGCCGGAGCTTCCTGAGGTCGAGACCATTGCTCGCGGACTGCACAAGCGCGTGACCGGCGACGTAATCGAGTCGGTATGGCTGGGGCGGAAACCGGAGCCGCTGAAGTCTACTGCGCTAGAAATAGCTAGAGTGCTTGAGGGTAGCCGCATTGGCGGGGTTCGACGTGTGGGAAAGCACATTGTCGTCGATCTGGAGCGAAATCCTGTGGCGCGTCCACCAAGTTCCGCAAAAAGCAGGAAGACAGGATTGGCGCGCCGTGGATTCAAAACCCGCCCAGCACCGCCTTCCCCGACAACACTCGCAGAGGCGGGCAGAGCAGCCCGCCCTGAGCTTGCCGAAGGGAGTATCCGCTCCACAGCCGCTGGTGCCATACAGAGCAAGTCGCAGTGGATCGTTCACCTGGGCATGACCGGACGCCTCCTGGTATGTGAGCCGCAAGATGAGGTATTGAAGCACACTCACGCAATTGTTCAGCTGGCGTCAGGCCGGGAACTGCGCTTTGTTGACCCGCGGCGCTTCGGGCGGCTCAGCGTGACCCGTGACGGCAAGTTCGAAGCGGGGGGCTTCGAACCGCTGGAAGTTGAGCTCGACCGATTCACGGTTTTGTTCCATGGGCGGAAGACTCCAATTAAGAGCGCACTGCTGAATCAGAAGTTGCTGCGAGGCGTGGGGAACATCTACGCGGATGAATCCTTGTTTCGCGCTGGAATTCGGCCGCGCCGGCGCGCTGCTTCGATCACGCATGAGCAGTTGCGAAGGCTTTTCTTGTCGGTAAAAGAAGTCTTGCAGGAAGCAATTGCACTGGGCGGTTCGTCTATTTCGGACTATGTGGACGCGGCCGGAGAAGAGGGCGCCTTCCAGTTGCAGCATCGGGTCTATGGCCGAGAAGGGGAACCTTGTCTGGTATGCAAGACGCCCCTCAGGCGCGTAGTCATCGCCGGGCGCAGCAGCCACTACTGCCCCAAGTGTCAGAAGTGAAGCCATTGTTGGTTTTTAATGGTTGAATGAAGAATCTGGTCCGGAGGGTATCAACTATCAAAAATCAACAATAAAACTTTGCAGTGTCATTCTGATAATCTTTTACGCCATGCCTGATTTCTCTATTGGGGTCGATCTCGGCGGCACCAATCTCCGCATTGCGGCGGTCGGCGCTGACGGCCAGCTTCTGGAAAAAGTTACGCTGGGCACCAAGGTTGCCCTGGGCCGCGATCACGTAATTGCTGAAATGTGTGAGGCCATTCAGCGCTTGTCGGCTCAGTATCGCCCCGAAGGCTTGTTTCTCGGAGCCGGCATCGGCATCCCTGGCATTATTGACATGGAAACCGGTATGCTCCGTAAATCAGCGAACCTTCCCGGCTGGTCTGACTATCCCGTTCGGGCGGAGATTGAGCGGCGCCTCGGAGCCCGCGTTTTTCTTGAGAACGATGCCAACGTGGCTGCGCTGGGAGAGAAATGGTTGGGCGCGGGTCGCGACGTTCCGAACATGGCTATGGTCACGCTAGGCACCGGTATCGGTGGCGGCATCGTGTTGAACGGGAAAATCTGGCACGGCATGAATGGGATGTCGGGTGAGTTCGGTCACGTTCCCCTCGAGCCCGAGGGGCATGCCTGTGGCTGCGGCAGCCACGGATGCGCCGAACAATATGCTTCCGCCACAGCCGTCGTCCGAATGGCCCGCGAAGCGATCACCGGCGGCCTCTCCCAATCCCTTGCCACAGCCGCAGCTTCGGATGCGGAGTTCAGCGCACGATCAATTTACAATCTGGCGATTCAGGGGGACGAAGACGCCCGGCGTATCTTTCGGCGTTTCGGCAAGGCCCTGGGAATGCTACTTGCGGGCCTGGTCAACGTCCTGAACCTCGATATGTTCGTCATTGGTGGAGGAGTTTCGAGCGCTTGGGATGCTTTTGCCCCGACCATGTTCGAAGAACTGCGCGAACGATCGCTGGTCTATGCGGCGACCGCTCCTGAGGATCCTTTGGGAAAAGAAGAGGGCGCTTCGGCGCAAGTTCTGCCCCGCACTCGCCGCAAGACTATCATTACGCGCGCTTTGCTGGGCAGTGATGCTGGCCTGTATGGAGCAGCGCGATTGGCCGCGCCGGGTGGTGCTTAGGTTCGGTTTGAGTTGAGAGCGATCTGTTCTGCCCGATTGTGACCAACGATCTTGCAAACGGCACCCAAGAAGAATTGATTCTGCTCGGGCGTCCCGATCGTCACACGGATACAATTGGGGGCTCCCCATGCTCGGAGAGGCCGGACGCTTACTCCTTCGTCTTGCAACCGCCGGGCAACGATTGAGGCGCCCTCACCCAGATCGCAATACAAAAAATTGGTGGACGTTTGGACCACTCTGCAACCGAACTTCGATAGAGCGTCGGTTAGAACAATCGCCTGATCTGCATTGTTCGTCACGACCCGGCGAATGTGGCCCTGATCGTCAATCGCTGCCATCGCCGCAGCCTGCGCCACCGACGACACTGAGAATGTATTTCGCATGCGCGCGCAGTAAGCCAGCAGTTCCGGCGGACCGAGGCCATACCCTATACGCAGTCCCGCGAGCCCATGCGCTTTGGAGAAAGTACGCAGGACCACAATGCTGGCGCCTTGTCGAACGTAGTCCAGTGACTTGGAATGCGTAGTCCCTCGAAGCGAGGAGAAGTGCATTGCGAACTCGTAGTAAGCCTCGTCAAGCACGAGGATCACATGGCCGGGAATGCGGGCCAGAAAGTTGTCAACTATCCCGACGTCGACGAGCGTGCCGGTAGGATTGTTGGGATTGGCCAGGAAAACAATGCGCGTTTTCTCGTCAATCGCATCGCGGATCGCATTCAGGTCAAAAACATCGTTCGCCATCGGCGTTTCGATAAGACTCGCGCCGGTTGCGCTCACTGCCAAGGAGTAGACGATGAACGAACGTTGACTGGTGACCGCATTTAAGCCCGGTGCGAGTAGAGTCTGGCAGAGCAATCCAAGCAGGGCGGTCGAGCCGGCGGTTACCATCACTTGTTCGGGTTGCAGTGCGTGGTGCTCGGCAAGTTTGTGGCGCAATTGGGCGCAGTCGTCATCCGGATAGGCGCTGCTGATGGCGAGCGCACGGCCCATGGCCTCAACCGCCCGCGGCGACGGGCCGAACGGATTCTCGTTGGAATCGAGCTTGATGAGCTTTTGCTGAACCTGGGGAGTAACCGTCTGGAGCGGCACCCCGGGCGAATAGCCACCCATGTTGCGCACGGGCTTCGAAACCAGATCAAAGAATCGGCTCATTGGCCGCTTATGATGCCACGAAACGCTTCGCCCGCGCCAGTCCGGTGGTGCAGGCAATTTTCAAGCGAGCAACTTCCTGCAAAGTGAGAGCACGGAACTTGCCAGGAGGGACATCGAGCGTGAGAGGACCGTAGCGCACGCGTTTGATTTTCTCCACGTGATGACCGACCGCTTCAAACATTCGGCGAATCTGGCGATTGCGGCCTTCGACCAGCGTAATTTCGTACCAGGGATTGGCTGCGACCTTCACCACGCGCACCCCTGCGGGTCCCGTCCGAACGCGCTTGCCATCGTCGGTGGCAACGGAAATTCCAGCGCGGAGTTTAGAGATGGCATCTTCGTTCGGCGTGCCTGCAACCTTGACGACATAAGTCTTGGCCACGTGGGAAGCTGCCTTCATCAGTTGATGGGCAAGGTCGCCATCGTTAGTGAGCAATAACAGACCCTCACTGGCGTAATCGAGACGGCCGACGGGATAAACCCGGCCCTTCACGCCGCGAATCAAATCCATGACTGTCGGCCGCTTCTGGGGATCGCTCATGGTCGTGACGTATCCCTTGGGTTTGTTCAGCAGCAGGTAGAGGTGACGTTGTTTGCCTTGCAGAAGCTTTCCGTTCACGCGGATGTGATCGGTTTCCAGGTCAGCCTTGCTACCGAGTTCGGTGATCACTTGCCCGTTAACTTTGACCAGGCCGGCTGAGATCAGTTGTTCGGCCTTTCGGCGAGAAGTCACGCCGGCGGCAGCAATGATTTTTTGTAAGCGTTCAACAGCCATGATGCGAAGGCTTTCTGTCGACGGTGGCTATTCTTCGGGTGCAGCTGCGGAACGCTCAATGTGTTCCGGATCGGGATGTGACTCCGCGGTTTGAGCCTCTGTTTTGCGCGACAGCTCATCAGTTTCTTCCGAGGTCTCTTTTCTCGAATCCAAGTCCGATTGACGCGACGGTGCTTCACCGTCGTCGTTCTCCGCCGTAGCCTCGGCTGGAATCAGCTCCGAGTGAAACGATTCGGCTACCAGCTTCTCGAACTCTTCCATGCTAGGCAGCTCGTGCACGTCTTTCAGACCGAAGCGCATCAGGAATTCTTTTGTGGTCTTGTAAAGAATAGGACGGCCGATTACCTGCTTTCGTCCCGCGGTCGTGATCAGCTTGCGCTCCAGCAAAGTGCCGATGACCCCACCGGAATCGACTCCGCGAATATCGTTGATCTCGGGCACCGTTGCCGGCTGCTTGTAAGCGATCACGGCCAACGTCTCCAGAGCCGGCAGTGAAAGACGAATCGGTGGCTTAAGGCTCCTGGCAAAGGCTCGCACTACCTCGTGCTGCTCTGGCTTGGTGGACATGCGGTAGCCGCCCGCTACTTCACGAATCTCGATGCCACGGTCCGGCGAGCCATACTCAACCATCAATCCGTCCAGGGTTGAGCGTACTCGGGACTTGATCTCGCCCTCATCCGACACCCCCTCGGCGACGATGGTTGGTTTGACTAGCTGAATCATCTGCTCCAACGTGATTGGCGTTTCCGCCGCGTAAATGATGGCTTCGAGTTGGGCTTTTAAACTCATAAGTAAGTGATCGGTGATCAATGATCAATGATCAGTGGCCAGTGAAGAGCAAAACTCTGTGGCTCTGAAGCCAGCCACTGATCACTAAGCACTAGCCACTCTCTTTCATCTCCAGTCGTCGCGCACAGCCGCCTGTTCGTTCATGATGGCATCAAATCCAATGTGCTTGCGGACTGCAATTTCGCCGAACAGACGCTCCTGCCGTACCTGAATGGCTTGCAGCCGGACCAATTCGAGCAACGCCAGGAACATGCATACCAGCGCTTGCCGCGAGGGAATTCGCATCAGTAATTGCTTCAAGCGAACGGGCCGATCTTCCAGCGACAGACGGCGCCGCAAGTAGTCGATCATGTGCCCGACTGTGACTGTTTCTTCGTCCACGTTGATTACCGGACGAGTGCGAACCCGATCGAGAACTTGCTGGAATGTTTTCACCAAATCGATCACGTCGGCAGCGATCTCGGGTTCCGTGCCCTCCTCCTCCATGAACTCTTTCAGCGAGGGATTTGACAGGACCGCGTCTTCGATCTGCTGTTTCTGCAGAAGCATCTGTGCTGCCGATTTGAATTTCTCGTGCTCGAGAAGCCGATTCACCAACTCCGTCCGGGGATCTTCCTGCTCCTCCGGTGCTGCGTTGAGATCCCGTGGCAACAACATCTTAGACTTTATGTGGATCAGCACCGCGGCCATGTAGATGAAATCGGCGGCCACGTTCACGTCAAGCTCGCGAATCTTTTCCACGTACGCCAGGTATTGTGCCGTGATGCGGGCGATGGGAATGTCGTAAATGTCGATATCTTGCTTGCGGATCAGGTCGAGCAGCAAATCGAGCGGACCCTCATAGACGTCGCTGACGGAGACTGCGAAGGGTGAGTCGCTTTCCTGATCGCGTTTTGCCGGGACAACCAGAGTTGGACCCGGCTGTGCCGGTTCAGAATGCAAGACGGATTCGGAAAAAGCGTTGGATGGTTCCGGCATTCGGTGCTTCACTTATTCGTTGGCGCTTGGTAGCTTAGCGACATTCCCATGGCCTCGCGAACCTCATTCATGGTTTCGCCGGCGGCCTGTCGCGCCCGCTCACTCCCTGCTTCCAGAATATCCCATGCGAGCCGTGGATTGTCCTCGTATTTTTTGCGGCGCACCTGCATAGGGACCAACAATTGCACCAGGGCGTCGGCCGCCCAACTCTTGCACTCGATGCAGCCAATTTTAGCCGAGCGGCAACCTTCATACACTTTGTCGAGCGTGGACCGGTCGCTGAAAATTTTGTGCAGATCACCCACCGGACACACGTCAGGATTCCCCGGGTCGGAACGCCGAACCCGGGCCGGGTCAGTCACCATCGTTTTGAGCTTCTGTCGGACCGCGGGCTCAGGATCAGTGAGCATAATCGTGTTGCCATACGACTTCGACATCTTGCGTCCATCGGTGCCTGGGAGCTTGGGCGCAGGCGTGAGCAGAGACTGCGGCTCGGGGAAAATATCATTGGCCCCGCAGTAGAATCCGTTGAACCGCCGCGCGATTTCGCGCGTCAGCTCAACGTGCGCCACCTGATCCTCACCGACGGGAACCACGTCTGCCTTGTAGATGAGAATGTCGGCAGATTGCAGCACGGGGTAGCCCAGAAATCCATAAGTCGCCAAGTCTTTGTCTTTAATATTTTCTCGCTGTTCCTTATAGGTGGGAACGCGCTCCAGCCAGCCCAGCGGCGTGATCATCGACAAAAGCAAATGCAGTTCGGCGTGGGCCGGCACATGCGACTGGATAAAAATGACTGACCTTTCCGGATCGAGTCCGGCCGCCAGCCAGTCGAGGGCCACTTCCAGGGAGTTCTCTTTCACGCGCGTAGTGTCGGCGTAGTCGGTAGTGAGAGCGTGCCAGTCGGCCACCTCGAAGAAGCAGTCGTAGTGATCCTGCATCGGCACCCAATTGTCGAGCGCGCCGACGTAATTGCCCAGATGGAGCCGGCCGGTGGAGCGCATACCACTGAGCACGCGTTTGCGGGATTTTGTCGAAGGCGCCATCAACGTTTCAACGAGTCGTAACCGAATGCAACAGTGAGTCGAAAACTCCACGAACTGGAGAGATCAAGTGCCACAGAAATCCGGGGGCCAAATAAACCAGCGCAATCAAACCCAACCAGCCCACGGTGTCATACGCGCGGAGCATCGGCGCCGGCAGAAAATGCCGCAGTACGTGCGAGCCATCCAGCGGAGGCACGGGAATCAAGTTGAATACTGCCAGAACGACATTGATCACCATCAAGTCATAAAGCAGCAGGCTAGCGGGCATCAGCAAGGAATTCGTTTGCGCCGCCAGCACCTCAAGATGACTCGGATACACGTAAGGGATTATGTTCACGATCGCGGAGCCCACCTGGGAGGTCAACGCGATCATCACAAGAACTATGAGTGCTGCACTCGCGACTATAAAGTTGCTGATCGGCCCGACGACCGCGGTCAAAATGTCGTCGCGAACCTGATTGCGAAAATTGCGCGGATCCACCGGCGTTGGCTTGGCCCAGCCTAGCACGGGAATTCCCGTAAACATGGCAAACAGAGGCAACACGACGGTTCCGATGGGATCAATGTGCTTGATAGGATTCAGCGAGATCCGGCCCAGCATGCGAGCGGTCGGATCGCCGCACCGGTTCGCCATCCACGCGTGCGCCGACTCGTGAAAGCTGATCGCGAAGAGAAACACGATCAACTGAAACACAATATTCACATGTTGCACTGTCATGCTGGCCTGAAATCGATACTAACACGCAAAAAGCCCAGGCCACGCGCTGCCCGGGTCGGTTCTAGCCAGATTTCTTCTGCAATTCCTCCGGCGCAATCGACTTCACCTTGATTGTCTTGGCAGGAATACCTCCGACGATGTTGAATGGTTCCACATTCTTCGAAGCTACCCCCATGGATCCAACCATACCGTGCTCACCCACGGTCACTCCGCTAAGCACGGTGGCGTGATAGGTGACGCGGGCTCGCGGGCCGATTTCAGTCTTGTGGTTGCTTACAATCATGCCGTCATTCAAGTCGTGCGCGTGGGAATAGACATTGGCATAGTCCGAGATGGAACTGCCCTCATGGATGACGATCTCGCCGCGGTCATCCAGCAGCACATACTTGTGGATGGTGCAATTGTCCTCCACCGTGAGGTTGTAGCCAAAAGAAAACTCCACGCCGTGAAAGATCTTCACGTTCTTGCCACAGTGTTTGAAGATGTGCCGCGCCAGCATGGCACGCACGCGATATCCCAGCCAGTGATTCAATCCCCCGGGGGAGCGGTCATACATCATCCAGAACCAGATCAGCGGTTTGCGTTCCGCGTATTTGGATGCATCGACGTCACCATAGTATTCGGGTTCGAGCGTGGCGTTACGCGGATCGAAGGAATGCACCAGTGCCTGTTCGGCTAAGGGCGCCGCGGCGTTCGGAGCACCGTACCGGCGACCGAGATAAAGCTGCTGCAAGGCATCGCACACCACATTGCTGCGGTGCTCGGGATCGCGCTGCATGAATTCACGATCCAGTTGCTCAATCCAGTTGAGAAAAGTCTTTTCTGCCGCTGGCGTAGGGTTCACTTCTCGATATTCATATCGCGGCATGTTTGCCTCGCTTCGTGGCCGGGCAGTTTAAAACATAGCACACCATGCGGCGCGGCTGCGCTGCAGCAGGCACTAAGCGTCGATCGCCGGGCCGAATGCTTTATAATTCGCGCCAGCTATGAACAGCAACACTTCTCGAATACTCGCGAATTATTTGATCCTCGGAATCTTTTTCGCTTTTTGCCTTCCCAATTTTTTCGCGCAAGTCCCCAACTCTGCCTTTGACCTCGTCATCACGAATGGCCACATTATCGATGGATCCGGTTCGCCCTGGTATTCCGGCGACATCGGCATTCGCGGCGGAAAGATAGCAGCCATCGGCAATCTGTCCGCGGATGCGCGTACTCGTACCATTGATGCCCAAGGCAAGGTTGTCGCTCCCGGCTTTATCGACATGTTGGGACAATCGGAGATGACCATCCTGGTAGACCCTCGCTTGCCGTCGAAAATCTATCAGGGAATCACCACTGAGATTACCGGCGAGGGCGGAAGTGCCGCTCCGCTCAATGACGCAATCATTCGCGCAGACCACTCGGGCTATGAGCACTACCACATCACTCCAGACTGGCGGACCCTCCGTCAATATTTTGCACGGCTGGAAAAACAGGGAATGGGCATCAATCTGGCGAGCTATGTAGGCGCGACACAGGTCCGCCGCATGGTGCTTGGTGACGACGACAAGCAGCCATCACTGGAGCAGCTAGTACAGATGCAGACTTTGGTGCGAGACGCCATGAAAGACGGGGCGGTGGGAGTCTCTACCTCGCTTGAATACGCACCCGCACCCTACGCCAAGACCGACGAGCTTATAGCCCTGGCTTCCGAGGCCTCGAAGTTTGGCGGCATCTATGCCACGCACATGCGAAGCGAAAGTGACGCGGTACTTGCATCAATCGACGAAGCCCTGCGCATCGGCCGCGAAGCCCGCATCCCGGTTGAGATATGGCATCTCAAAGTCGGGGGCAAGAATAACTGGGGACGCATGCCCGAAGTCGTAGCCAAAATCAATGCAGCGCGCAATGCCGGCATGGATGTCTCCGCCAACACCTATGCCTACACCGCCTGGTTCAACGACTTCTCAGCATTCGTTCCTCCCTGGGGGCACGACGGCGGCACGGCGAAGATGGTCGAGCGTTTGAAAGATCCTGGAATGCGGGCTCGCATGCGAAAAGACATGCTGACCCCCTCGAAGGACTGGGACAACGAGTGGCAGGAGATTCCCGGTCCCGAGGCCATCATGATCGGGATCGTGCAAAATCCCAAGCTTGTCCCTCTGCAAGGCAAGAGGCTCTCTGATATTGCTAAGCTTTGGAACAAGGATCCACTGGATGCGCTATTTGATTTCCTTATGGAAGATCCTAATGCCGGAGTTGCCGTCTTCGGCATGTCGCAGCCAGATGTAACTCTGGCGTTGCAACAACCGTGGGTCTCTATCGACAATGATTCGTCGGGAGCTTCACCGGAAGGAATTCTGGGGCAGGAGCACCCACATCCGCGCGCGTACGGCACATTTCCGCGCATTTTGAGCAAGTATGTGCGCGAGGAAAAAGCTCTCACGCTGGAAGATGCCATCCGTAAGTTTTCGGCGCTGGCGGCACAGCGGATGTGCCTTAGCGATCGTGGCGTGCTCAAGTCTGGCATGTGGGCGGACATCGTGATCTTCGATCCCTCTACCGTGCATGATCGAGCCACGTTTGAGAATCCGAATCAGTTTTCAGAAGGCATGGACTATGTTCTGGTGAACGGGGTGCCGGTGGTTGACCAAAGTAAAATGACAGGCAAGCTTCCGGGGAAAGTGCTGCGGGGCCCAGGATATGCTCCGTAGGAATTAGGATGGCGGAAGGGATCCAGGTCAAAATGCAGGACAGCCTTCAGGGTTTCAGTTGAGCTCGCGTCTCGACCGCATTCACGGGAGCCACCAGCGGCTCCTCGAGCGTGCCCCTGATATTGTAGCGCGGAGATCCAGCGTGAACGAACTTGATCGCTAGCTCGCGCTCGAAGGAAACGGTTCCACTCACTTGATATGCCCCGCCGGGCGAATCCAGCTTGCCCTCGTTTATGTCGATTCCACCGTCGTGCAAGCGCATTCGCCCTAGAAATCGGTCCACCTGCAAAGGTCCGGTGCCGCTGCCCAGCGATACATGCGGCAGTAAGCCGTCGCGAATATCGTATTGGAGCGCGCCCTCCGCGGAGTGCCAGAACTCAGAGGCACTCCCTCCGGACGCATTAAGTTGATAGCTTCCAGAAGCGGTTCCCGCGATCCATCCGTCGCGCATGGCATCAGCCAGTTGGCCCATGGAAACGCCGGCAAAAGTTCCACTCCCGATGTAGACCGGGGGCTTGAGAGTAAAATCCGCATGCAATTCGCCGTGATGCTTGCCGCCCATGAATTCCCCTCGCAGGTCGGAAAGGAACAATTTCCCGCTATCCAGCTCGACGTCCGCGGCAACGCGAGTGGCCACCAGGTTACGAATCAGCAACCGATCCGCGTTTACTCTGCCCGCTGCGCGAAGGCTTCCCAGCAATGATGGTTGAGCCTGTGGCGTTGACGCCAGCAGCCGATACCAAAGCGGCTGGCTCGGACTGGGGTTTAACCAATGACTCAACTCGCCCATGGCGATCTCGTCTGCACCTAAATTGAAGCGAATCAGACAAGCTCCGGGCGCTCCGCAACCGCGTGGCAGAATCAGGGAACCGGTCCAATGCGAGCCCCCTCCTGCAGCACTCAGTTTGTCGACCCGAATTGCGTCTCGCGAGAACTGCAACTGGGCCGAGAAAATTTCGATCGGTCCATTGAATCCGCGCAGTTTAGCCCGCACGTTTTGCAACTGCGTTGTCCCCGTAATCTCCGGCGCGGAAAAACCAGTTGGAGCGCCGGCTTCCCATCGCAACCACGACCCGGCGATTTGCAAATCCATATCAGTGATGCCCTCGGCGGTTGTTCGTAGCGCCGGCAGGCCAAACAGGCGCGCCAACTTCAGTGTGTGCGAGACTTCGCCTTCGCCGGTAAGAAAAACATCGTAGCCCGACCTGTTAATCCAGCCCCGGACTGACAATGGAGCCGGCCTCCCCAACGTCAATGGCAAAGGACCAAACTCGAAATGCGGTCGGCTCGGAGCCGTTGCTGCGAGACTCGCATTGTGCGGAGTTTGGGTTTGCCTCTTGTTCGTGGTGTAGCTGCGTCCAAAGTCACGCGAAGTCAGCAGCAAGGGCACGCTCCCGGCATCGAGATTCGCTTCGCTGCTGGCGGAAGTCAAATGAAGATTCGCAATTTCGCCTCGACCCTCGAACCGTGCCCCCTCGACGGAGGGGCCGTTTCCATTGACCGTAAAACTGCCGTCCACAATGCCGGTGGCGACCAGATCAACAGGCAAGTCTTTCTTCGCGCGGCGCGCGAGGTTAGCCGCGGAGTTCACTGGCACGCGCTTTGCGGCCAGGGTCAGATGATATCGGTGGCTTCCCGGAAGTCCGGTATTGCCGCGCACCGTGATAGCTCCAGTTCCCACCGGGGCACTGCACAGAATATCGTGCAAGCTGCGCTCCGCCGAACTGTACCCGGCATCGCAGTGCGCCGCCAGCACAAGTGGCTGGTCGCTGGAAATGTCGTAGCGGCGGAAATCCTGAATCGAAGCGTCGCTGCTCACTTGTAACTGCGCTGGAGTGCCCTGCAAAGTTGCTTCGAGCCGGAGCATCCCGCGCCAGCCCCTGTCGCTGCCTGTAAAGAATTTGCTTACTTGGCCGAGTTGAGGGCCGTTCCACTCGATGCTGAATTCGAGCGGCGTTTCGCGAAGGCTGCCTGCACGTTGCCATGTGCCGTTCACTCTCAACCATCCGGTATCGCTCAGATTCAAATCGGCACGCAGCGGTTGCGCTCTCAGGCGCCCGCCCCAGGCATTTTCCGACTCCTGCCAGAGGGCGAAATCGGCATTGGTCAGGGCGTAGGGTTTTTTCTCCGCTCCATTCTTGAAGTTGATTCGGCCCGTGCTGGCTTCAATGTAGGGAAATCCAGCGCGGGGCTCCGACTTGGATTTTGCAGTGGGCGCCAATGGAGTCCTCGACGCACGCTCCAGCAGGGCTTCCAGGTTCCAGCGTCCATTCGCTCCACGCACCAGGTTCAGGCTGGGTTCGGTAAGGTTCAGCCGGGCGATCTCTAGCCTCCCGCGGACAAGCGAGGTAAGGCGCAGCACGGCGGTGACATCCGGCGCTCGCAGCATAGGCTCAGCGCTGAAGGCTGGGTCGTCGTAGACCACAAGATTTTGAAGGTCGAATCCCGGCTGAGGCAGCAGCCGAATATGAACCGTACCAATTTCCACCTGGCGAGCCAGAGCTCCGCCAATGGAACCGGCAAGTCTGGTTTTAAGGTGCGAAGCCCCCGGTCGGAGAAGAAACATCAGCAGCACGACCACCGCGGCTGCAGCAACAGAACGACGCCTGGAAATAAAAGATCTCACAACACCTTACCGAACTATCCGCAGTGTACGCCGCCAGCGAGTTTCGTCGAAGAAGTGCAATACCACGTGCGCCAGAAAACCGAGGCGGTCGCCGAATGAAGTCCTTTGGTATTGGTCGCTGGGCGTTTCAAATGACCAATAAACGAACATCGGGCGTCCAATCACGTTTTCCTGGGGGATAAATCCCCAATAGCGGCTGTCCAAGCTTACGCCCCGGTGGTCGCCCATGCCAAAGTAATGCCCGGGAGGAACTACGAGATCCTCCCCTTGAATATGCGATGGCAACTCGGCCTGCCAGACGTCGTAAAGGTTATCCGTGTCGGAAGGAGGCACCGCCGGGAAATTGTTCCGGTAGGGATCGTATCTGTCGGCGTCGTGAAGTACGTAGGGCTCGTCAAGTTTTTCGCCGTTTCGGTAAACCACACCGTCGCGTAGATGGATGCGGTCCCCGGGAACCCCAATAATCCGCTTCACGACGTAGAGTCCCGACGTCTGTGGCGAGAGAAACACCACGATGTCTCCCCGCCTTATTTGGCGATAGGGCAGCAGTGGGCCGGTCCACGTCGTTTTTGGCGCGAACTGGACACGGTTCACGAAAACATGGTCTCCGATGAGCAGCGTGTTTTCCATTGAGCTGGAAGGGATCTCGAACGCCTGCACAACGAAGGTAATGATGAACAGGCCGGTCACCAACACTGCCGCCAGCGAGGACAGAAATTCGACTGTAGTCTCGCGAGGTTTCTCGTTTGGAATCCTATTTTTTGTTTTGTTTTCTTTCTTGGCCACTATGATCCGTTCTGTTTCTTGCGTTCAGTTCACCAGCCTTAGGGTCCGGTTCCATCGCGTGATCTGGAAGATGTGGGTCACGGCATGTCCGAAGTGGTAAATCTTATCACTCACCGATGAGGAGGACGCTGCCAGGTCGTCGGTGTCACGCACTGACCAGTAGATCAGCAGCGGCCTTCCGATAATGTTCTCCTGTGGCACAAATCCCCACCAGCGGCTGTCGTAGCTGTCGTCCCGGTTATCGCCCATGACGAAATAATGACCCTGGGGAACGATGAGTTGTCCGTCCTCCACCAACTTCCGCAGCTGCAACCACCACTTGGGTTCCAAGCCGGACGGAACATCCATGCGCGGAAAGTTGTCGCGAAACATATCATCAGCGGGCTTAGTGAAGCGGACATACGGCTCCTGCAAACGCGCTCCATTGACCCATACCTGCTTATTCACCAGTCGCAACCGGTCACCCGGCACACCGATTACCCGTTTGACGAAATGCTGCGCCGGGTTAACCGGATAGTGAAACACAATAATGTCGCCACGACTGATCTTCCGGTACGGCATTATGTGGTCCGCCGCGCCACCACCACCGTAAGTGAGCTTATTCACCAGAAGGTAATCGCCGGTGAGAAGCGTGTTTTGCATCGACTCGGAGGGAATCTGGAAAGCCTGAACAATAAACGTGATCACAAATACGGCGATCACCACTGTTCCCAGCAGCGACTGCAGCGAACCCACGAGGTCCGCCTCCCCCGACCATGGCTTTTTCTCGCTCGGGAAATTCATCAACTTCACTTTTCAACCGCGCGCGACGCCCTTGCCGCCGGAGCGCCACCCGCCTTCGAGTGTGAGGCCAGGTAGGTCAGCACTTGTCGGGCAGCGTCCTGTTCGGCATTCTTTTTGGTCGAACCCTGCGCGCGACCTACAAACTCGGCCGGCCTTCGACCGTCTACTGCGTTGAGCCGGGCCTCGACGGTAAATATCTTGCTGTGCTCCGGTCCCGCTTCCTGTACCAAAACATAAGAAGGCTGCGGCATGCCCAACCCTTGCAGCGCTTCCTGCAAGGCGGACTTAAAGTCTGTAAGCGGTAGAGCGCCCCCCTCCCGCTCCATTCGTTGCAGTTCAGGAGCAACGATGTAGCGCACGACAAACTGACGTGCCGCTTCCAATCCGCCGTCCAGATAAACGGCCGCCAGAATCGCTTCCAGAGCATCAACCAGCAGCGCAGTCTTGCCGCGGCCACCGCTCTTTTCCTCTCCCCGCCCCAAACGGAGGTAGTGGCCTAGTTCAAGCTCCTGAGCGACTTGAATCAGATGCCTTTCACTGACCAGGTGGGCGCGCAGCTTCGAGAGTTCACCCTCGCGAAATTGCGGGAAACGTTGAAACAACTCTTCACTGGTGACCAAAGACAGCACGGCGTCGCCCAGAAACTCCAACTGCTCATTATCACTGACCTGATATTTTGCTTCTGCCGCCTGCTGCGCTTCCTGCTCGCGCGCCTGTGAACTGTGCGTGACCGCCTGCTCAAGGACAGCTCGGCGGCGAAAGTGGTAGCCCAGCGCGGCTTCTAACGCTGTGATTTCCCGTTCTTTCATGCTTGGACCCGGAAGAGACAACCAGAACTAATTTTTCGGCGGAGCTGAGCTCGGCGTCGGCTCCGTTCCGCTATTCAACTTGGTTAAGCGGTCTTTTTCGGCGCGAGCGGCGGTGCCTGCGTTGGTTCCTTCCTTGGTCAACTCAACCGCTTGGCTGGCGTACTTGAGGGCCTCGGGATATTTTTTCTGATTGTCCAATGCGATCGACAACCGCAGCACCGCAATCGGATCCACCTGTTGTGGGAACGCATCAATGGACTTGCGCAGGTCTCCCTCTGCGTCCGGCCAAGCTTTGGCGTTGTACTCCAGAGTGCCCAAAATGGCGTATGCCTCCGAACGCAGGAAGCTTTTATAAGCCTCGATTCTGTCCGGCGGCTGGCCGGCAGTGGGGATGTCTGTCTCCACCGTAGACAGAGAGCGTTGCGCATTTTTCTTCGCTTCGGCAAGGCGCTGGTCTTTATCGAGGTCGGTATCGCGGGTACGCTCCGCCAACACTTGCGCCACTCCCAGCAGCGCCTCTGGGTCGTCGGCGTCATAGTTCAGTACTTTCCGCGACATGTCCATCATCTTGTCGGCGTTGTTAGCTTGCTGGTAGCCGTGCATCGCCGACTTGTAAAGAACCGCGCGGAGTTCGCTATCGGCGAACTTGGCGGCGAAATCGTCCGCGGCCTTTTCCTGTGCCGCAGGGTCCGTGAGAGCCGCCGCGGCTTTGTAAGCATCGAATTCCGGCTGCGTCTTGGCCTGGGGCGGGCGCTTGCCCGTAGGCGCGGGCGCGGCCTGTCCGGCTGGCTGACCGGCCTGCGTGTTCTGAGGCGCTGGAGGGTTGCTCTGGGCGAAGCTGCAGGCCGCAATACCCACGACTACTACAGTCGTCATCGCTGCTCGTTTCATGCGTTCTCCTTAGAATCACAAACCTTTGGCGACTACTATTTCCAATTGTCGATTGTAAACGCGCCAGCCGCTGTCCCTACCGCGGCTTCGCAGGCGGCTCATAGGGTCGCTGCAGACCACGTTCTGCGGCCTCTTTAACTTCCGGCAGCGCCCCCCCCGCGTTCAAAGCGGCTCGATATTGATCGAGAGCTGCTTCGCGCTCTTCCCGAAGATCCAAAATTCTCCCCAGGTATACATGCGACCAGGCAATCACTTTAGGATCTGTCCCCGCCTGGATCGCTTTCTGAAAATTATCGCGCGCCCCGGCCATATCTTTGTTGGCGACCGCCGCTTCGGCCAGAATGAACAGAGCCCGGCCCTGATCGCCCACTTTCTTCTCCAGGGCCTGCTGGGCTAGTTCCTGTGCGCCCTTCGTATCGCCCGCAGTCAGACGCTTTTCGGCATTTACTAGCATTTGACGGTCTTCCAGCCGCGACAGTTGCAGCAACTCCGGCGTGGCCGCCGCGGCATACTTTAGCTCTGACGCTGTCTTTGCTTCCCTCTTCACGTCGATATTATCCAGAAATCCGGAGTATGCGCTGCGAATCCCCGCCGGATCTTTCTCGAATGCAACCAGCGTGTTGTAGAAATATCGCGTAAGGATGTACCCCTGGTGCACCGCATCGTCCACAGCCTGCGCCCGCATGGCCTCCGCTGTCTGCTTGGGCCCCGTGATGCGGATTTCAATGGCCCGTACCAGGCATTCGGTCACCAGCAATGAGATGTCGCTCTTGAAGCTTTCTTCCAGTGGGGCGTTTTTTACCGACACCAGCAATGGATCGAGACGCTTCATGGAACTGAAATGTTTCTCTGCCAACGGATCCAGCAAGTAATGAAGATAAGTGTGCCGAATCTGATCCATCTTCAGCGACGCCCCGGAAGAGGCGGGCGAGGGAAAAATTACCACGTAATAATCCGAACCATAGTTCCTCGCATTGATCTCACTCGGAGCGCCCATGAAATCCAAATAAATGGTGAATGTGCGTCCCAGATATCCTGAGGAGGCCAATTTCAGATATATCTCGGTGTCAAAAACCATCTTGGCCAACGGTTCGTGATACCGGTCGGTTAAAGCGACATAGGCATTCTTATTCTGCTCCCAGATTGCATGCAGCCCCGCCTTGTCGTAGAAACGTTCCAGCACCGCAGCGAACCCCACAACGGACGCCGCATCCGGAGGGAGTTCGTCCTCTTTCGCCTTGGGCAGAAAATGCGGTGGCCCTTGCAGAGAGAGGGCCAGCGATACATACTGCGACAAGTTGCGCGCGCCATCTTGTCCCAGATGCGCCTGATAGTAACCACACAGCGTCGTAGCCGTCCCCTGCGCCTCTTCTGACGCCTGCAGATTTTTCTGTGCTTGAGCCCGGATATTGCTCCGCATTGCGTCCGAGCCAGTCAAACCCTGGTCATACCCGCACGTGTTGATGGCGCTAAGTACCGCGAAGAGAGTCTCGCTGGTATCCAGCGTTATCTGAGAAGTATTTTCCGCCGCACAAAACGGTCCCAGCAGGATCAGGGCCATCAGCAACGATCCTCGAAATAGCGGACGTCGAGATGACGAATGTCGAAGTAACGAACCACCAAATGACGAACCTTTACACCGTAAACTCAGGAAAACCTCCCGTAGGATGGTTAGATGCAAGGCGGAGAACCTCTTAGTGTAAGGAGTTCCGCGAAGAGGGTCAAACGGAGCACGGGTTAGGACGGGGGTAGTACCTTTCGGGAAAAATTCGGCTACCTCCCCAGGCCCCGCCCCCGCACGGAGCAAGAGTTCGCCGCTTTGCGGGAAGCGGTTCTGCAGGATGTCGATGTAGACGGTGGTGTCAATAGAGCAGCTTTCGCGGCCTATTGCTTGTGGTCTCAATGAAGTCGAGGTCCGATTCCGCTCGCGGCTTGAGCTGTGTTCGACGCTTTTCGGGTTTCAGTCGTCTCAGAGTGGCCCGAAATTCAGAATTCAAGGTCGGCCTCGCGACTCACGGCGCCGCGGCGGGAGAGCAGCCAGTCCGCGTAATCGTCTTCGACCGCTATGTTCGCGAGCGCCACTTCAATGAGGTCCGTGTCGGAATTGATCCCAGTGCGCTTCTCCGCCCTTGTCACCAGTGCCTCAGGCATTCTTCCCCGGACCATCTGGGTCCGTTCTCCACGCAACAAGCCCTCCCGCTCCGCGATGACCATGATTTCGCGCAGCCTGCCGGATCCACCGACGTCTGCTCGTGTCTTTCTTCGCGAGGAACTCACTTGCGCGGCACGCTTCATTGTTATCTCCGTAACCCGACCCATGTAGCACAATACAATCAGTATTGTAGCACACGGCAGCTTCCGCTACGCTTACCGATTAAATAACCTCACGCACCGGAATCGCCTGGGGTTACGGCGGTAGCGGCCCCGCCCAGTGCGCATTCGCAATTCTGATGGACTATTTCCGAGACGAAGAACGAGCCAGGGTGTCTCTGCGCTGATGACGCTATCGCTCCGAAGCGGTCGCATGGAGAATTTGACAAAAGTCTCACAACTCCCCGACAACTGGCGGAGGATTGATCCCGTCTTAGCATTGCTTGCCGGGTGACTCGAAAGGATTTCTCGAAGTCTGTCTCGTGCGGCTTCGAAATTCTTGCTACTCGATTGTTGTTGTCTGCCGTTGTCCGGATATGTGCAACACCTTGTAACAGGACTTGTGCATGCCTGCCCACTGTTGGCAGTTATGAAAAAGATTCTGATCGTCGAGGATGACCAGGCTGTTCAAAATCTCGTCGTCTGTGTTGTCGTGAATGTACTGAGGAAAATCGCCGTGAAGAACTTGTAGTTTGGCGGTATAAGTGGGATTCCTGCTCCCGCCCGGGGCCTCACTTGTCCTGGATGCCCCCGAGTTCGTTGTACTGCACCCAAAAATCACTCTCCAGGATTTCGGCTGCAGCTGCGAACCGGAGCAAGGCCGCATCTCCTTTGGTCAGACTACCACTACCTTCCTCCAAGGCCTTGCTTTGAGCAAAAACAGGCGCAGTCTCGGCGAGAAGAGCAATCCCGGCACCGGCAGCACCCACCGCCAATTCTTTCTTGAGGAACGAGCGACGAGCGGACGCCGCGTCGGAGTCACACAGTGAATTTTGCATAGTGTTTTAACTCCTTTCTCTTAGGTACTGTTAGAAACTGCCGCAGCGCCAGCGAATCCGCCACCCGTCACGCGATCCACGCTCACTATCGATCCCTCGAAATACCCCACCAGCAGCGCCCGAAAGTAAATCCCAGGCCGTAGCGTGGGTCGTCCCAGTCGCGCACGATAGAAGCGAGCACATAATCCTTCTACAAACTCGTCGAACCTGGCACCCTCCAGTAACTCGTTCAACCGCTGATAGAAAGGATGTCCCGGCGCCACCGCCAACTCCGTGTGCGCGATCCAGATGTCCTCTTGCTTCTCCCCGCCACTCCGCTTGCTCATCGCCATCCGCGTATTCTACGAACGACTCCTGGGGATCACACCATTTTTTGTTTCAGGTACCCAGACTTGCACCACGGGCTGCTAGGGGGCTGGACGCGTTTCGTCGCGCCAGCCCCTTCGGTTCAGTGCGATTTAGTCATCATCGCCGTGGAACATATCGAACAGATCACTCAAGGCGGGGCTGTTCGTCGGCACGTAGGGATTGTCTTCCCGGGTTTTGGGGTTGGGGAAGTTGTCGCGGCTGCGGGCGGTGAGTGGTTTCAGCTTCCAATTCCGCTCGATGAATTTCAGAATCGAGACGTGATCCGCGTAGCTGTGGTTGATGTGTCCGCCGCGAGTGAACGGAGACACGATGATGAGAGGAATACGCGGGCCATCGCCGAAGAAGTCGATGGGCTGCATGTAGCCGGAGTCGTAGTAGCCGCCGCCTTCATCGAAGGTGATGATGAAAGCAGTGCTGGCGGCAAGGGTTGGGTTGGCGTTGAGGCCGTCCATGATCTTGGTGATCATGCCCTCGAGCAGGTCGAGTTTCGACGACGCCGGGTGGCCGTCGAGCAGGCCGTCAGGCTTAACGAAGGACACGGCCGGCAGGTTGCCACTGGCGAGGGCGGCGAACAGGTCCGTCGCATCTTTGATGTGGGCGGCGCGCTGTTGAGGATCGCCCATGATCGACGTGTTATACGACTCGAAGTTGCAGATGTTGCAGTACGCCTGACCGATCAGGACCGTCGGGTCCGTGCTGTTCGGATTGTGCTGAAGCGCAACGGCCGCGTTATATGCCCCGCCGTAATAAGCCCAGGAAACATTTTTCTCGTTGAGTGCGTCTCCGATCGTGCGGACGTTGGTCGGCGGGATGGCGCTGCCACTTGCGATGCGATTGGTGTCCACGGTGCCGTCGGGCAGGAAGCCCGGCGCATCGTTGTTGATCATGTAAAAGTGTCCAGGCCGGCAGTTCGGTGTGGGACGATAAGGCAAAGAGTGGAGGTAGTTACGAACCGCCGCCACCCCGGGTTGGGTGGGATCGGCGCACTCGGTGAAGTTGCCGTCAAAGCCTATGTCTACCGTGTACTGGTTGTCGGAACCGGGCAGCGGATCCGGGTTCGCGATGTGCGACGGAGGCATCGTGGGATTGCCGTTACCGTCAGACCAGAAGATAGCGTCGCCGGTGCCGAGCATGACATGGTTCGCGCCAGTGCCGCCCATAACGGACTGGTGGAAGTTATCGCTCATGGTGAACTGGTCCGCAAGACTCTTGAGGACCGAAGCGTCGCCCTTCTGCACGTTGTAGAAGGCCATCGAGTTGCCGCCGCCATTGTCGTCGACTGCCCCGCCGCTGAAGGGATCAGGCTCGCTTGTGTACGTGTTGATCACGAAGGGATAGAGGTCGTTGAGGCAACCGGAGGGGTTGGTGCGCGTGGCGTGCTTGATATTGCAATCGGATTGCTGCCACATTTCGTAGAGCCGATGAGTGGTGTCGCCAGTGTAGGAATCGTAGGGTAGATTTGTCCCCGCGAGTGGGAACGGTCCATTAGGCAAGTTGTTGAAGTTCTGCACCCGCGTGTCCGGGTCGGGGAGTACGACGGTCTGGGTAGCTGCGGGGACGCCAGTCGTCAGTAGCTGCAAATCCTGTTGTTCCAACGAGGGCTCGATCGCGCTCAGGAAGGAGGTGGGCGTTCCTGGAGGAAACAAGTCCACCGGTTGAAAAGGAAGATCGCCGGCCGGCAGGGGCGGCGGGATGGGCGCAAAGTTCAAAGTGGGCGCCGGCAGGGTTTGATAGGGTGCCTTCTCATTGTCGTGCAGGCTGGTGAAATATTTTGTGCGAAAGGGCGGCAAAGCCTCGAACTGCTGGGCTAGCGCAAAATTGGGGCCCGGAGTGCCGTCAGCATTGATGATGCCCTTGGAGAGCAGGTTGGAGACGGATTCGCCGTGACGGGGGACGTAGGTAGCGAAGACGTGATCGAAGGTCCGGTTCTCGCCGATGAGGACGATGAGGTGCTTGATGGGCGTGCGGGTTTCACCGTCGTCAGACCCGCCCTCGGCGAAGGCCGACAACGGCGCCGCTAGCAGCAGTTGAGCCACCAGGAAGAGAGCTACGGCTGGCTTGAATCCGGAAAGAGCAGCTCGCCGTATTGCAGAAACAAAATGCATAAACAGCCTCCAGGAAGAGAGTCGCGAAACCACACCTCGGGCGTGCCGTCGCGCGCTGATGTAAAGGTGTAGTCCCGGAATGTAAAGGGGAGATGACGGGCAGGTTAAAGGATGATAGAAAAAAATCCACAGTGCTGGGGAATCATGTTCTACAAAGAGGCCGACCCGAAAGACGCTCCAACGCTTCTCCTGCTGCACGGACTTCCGTCATCATCGCGGATGTTCGAGCCTCTCTTCACCCGGCTTTCCGACCGTTATCACCTTGTCGCGCCCGATTATCCGGGCTTCGGCCACAGCGATTGGCCAGACCCGAAGAAATTCGCGTATACGTTCGATCACTAGGCCGAGATCATGAATGATTTCACTGAAACGCTCGGGCTCTCGCCCTACACGCTTTACATGGCTTGTGTCCGCGATGGATGCGAATGAACTTCAAGGTGCCTTCGACGGCCTGGAGCTGAGGGACATAAACGTTGAGATACATTCGGTCGATGCTCTCCACTTCCAACACCACGTGCTTGCTTAAGACGTCGGCAACAGTCTGTGGTACGCTCATGGCGGCTCCGGTTGCGGGGTGCGTTTACGGCCAGGCGATTCGCCGTACGGCGGTCCCATTCAACGGAGTGGTTTACCATTCCCGACTCGATGCACGCAACCGGAGCTATCCGTCGAGTTCGTCTGTCTGAGGCGAAGCCTCGCTGGCGTCTTGTCTCTGAACTTCGCGAACCAAAAAAAGGTCGTAGTCTGGGCCGACGGTCAAAACTTCTCCTTGCTCGCACGCACGCTCCCTCGCACGAGCCATTCTCGCGGGCGGGCGCGGGCGGCCAGGTCAAAACCGGCGGGGGCGGGGCCTGGGGGGTAGCCGAATTTTTCCCGAAAGGTACTACCCCGTCAAACGGAGCACGGGTTAGGAGACAGCAGACGGCAAAAGTGCACCCCCACCGCCATAATCTGCCGGGTTTTGGGGTTGGGCCGGGACACGCCCGCGCGCTTGAAGGGATTGGAAGTGCCTGCGTAGGGGGTGGGCGAGTGTGTGCGCGGAGCCAGAGTATGCGTTCGGCTTCGAAGAAACTTAGGAGTATCGCCTCACTACTCGTGGAGCACGATGTCGAGTAGCGAGCTGTGAACTTCCAGACCGCCGTTGTAATCAATGAGACCCAGCTGTCTGAACCGATTCATAAAGAAGTTAACTCGCGCTCGCGTGGTGCCGACCATTTCTGCCAAGGTCTGTCACGAAATCTGAATAGCAGTTTTGTTACGAAATCCGAACAGCAATAGCTACTTGAACAACCCTCACGGCAAGGGGATCAACCGCGTCCATGGATACGCACCTAAAGTTGTGAACTTTTGAAGAGACCGAATTCGGGACTGACATTGAAGCGCGTCGAAAGCCGAGAGGCCGCGCTACCCCCGCACGCTGATCTTTGAGAAAGACAAGACTGCTCGACCCGAGGTCGGCCGCCCCATCGACATCGCGGGACGGAACGTGGTGAAGATCAGCATCCGCTTCACCTGCGGGAGAAGCTGTTCAGAATCTTTCGAGTCGGAAAGAATGCGATAGTCTTGCACCCGCCCGTTCGCGTCCACGTCGGTTTCGATCACCAGCGAATCCGCATTCACCGAGCTCAGGCTTGTGCCAAAAGCAGTCTGCTCAAGTTCAGGTGCGGTATGAAGCAATAGCGGAACATCGTCGTTACTGGCCTGCACCTGTGCCGGCACCGCGAGCAGAGCCATTACGAAGCCAAAAATCACCACCGCGCTCAAAACTCCCGCCGTCGCCGGAACCATGAACGTCGACATCGCGTTTTCCATCCGCAGACGAAGACCCTGGAACCTCGGCGCACGCGTCCGAGCCGCTTCCCGCGAAGCAAGCAGGCGCAATTTCAGTCCCAGATCCGACGGAACCTGAGGACGGCGCAACGTGCCCAGCAATTGCTGCGCCTTGCGCAATGACACGTACTCCCTGTGGCAAGCGGGACAATTCTCCATATGCTCTTGCAATCCGAGCATCTGCGTGCCCGTCACCGCCCCATCCAGATAGGGCGAGAACAACTGTCTGGCCTCAGTGCACTTCTGTATCGCGGTGCACTTCATGACGTCACCTCAACTCTTCTACCCCCTCCGGAACCTTGCGAATTCTTCAATCGGTTATCTTGTTCTTCTTCCTGCGGCGTGTTCAGTCCTAATTCCGCTCCCGACTCCCGTACGTATGCTGAGAGGCGTCGCTTCAACGCTGCGCGTCCGCGAGTCAACCTTGACTTCACCGTCCCCAGCGAAATCTCCAGCACGTCCGCAATCTCCTCGTACGACATCTCTTCCAAGTCGCGCAAAACCAGAGTCGTGCGGTAGGGCTCTGGCACCTCTCGCAATTCTGCTTCTACTCTTTGCCGCACTTCACAATGGGCAGCACTATCGAAAGGTGATTCGCCGCGGTCCACCAACGCAGCCTGCACGGCACATTCGCCAATTGCAAGTCCATCAGTCTCTATCGGCTCAATCGATGTTTCGCGCGCCTTATGCCGGGACCACCAACGTCGCCGGTTCGCGGCTTCGTGCAACGCTATGCGGTAAATCCAGGTCTTTAAGCTCGACTCGCCGTGAAAGTGCTTCATCCCCCGAAACACTTTGAGAAACACCTCTTGCGTAGTATCGGCCGCGTCTGCCGGATCGTTCACCATCCGATACACAAGTCCATACACTGGCTGCTGAAACTCGCCGACCAGCCAGGCATACGCTTCTTCCGAGCCGACCTTCAGCTCTGCGACGATCGCTGCTTCGTGGCCATGTGCCCCGATTGCGCTTGCCAGATCACCCAAGGTGGTTGCTCCCGCCATAACTTTCCGGCGCTCCCTGATTATAGGATTTCCCACCCACTCCCGACCAAAAAATCGCCGCCCGGAGACCAATCCGTACTCTCATAGACTCCGCCTGACCTTTAAGAGTTCCCTCCTCGAACGACTTATTTTTCAAGGGCTTACGGCGGGGCTCGCCAGGAATCTCGGAGGGAGGCCCAATTGACTTCACAAATATCCCAGCCGGCTGGTGTTTCGGTGGCAACGAAGAGTGACGGCCGCGGTGGGGGCACTCTATTTCTGGCCGCTGGGGCTTCGAGCCGCCGAGCAAAGATTACGGCATCATTCAAGTGCTGGTCACATGGCAGGAGATTGCTTCGGCATAAGACCAGAGGGCGAGAAAAATGGCAAGAAAACTCGAAAGCTGGTCGACTCCGCTCCCCACCGCTCGCTCGATTCCGGCCAATTCCTAACCAACTCGAACATCGCCGAGCTTCTGGCCACCCAGTCCGAGACTGCACCGACGCCATTTCCGAAGGCTCTGCGTCGTCCCTCGCGCCGGGCCTTCCTTGACCGAATACTAAACTTCCCTACGCGAGATGAGCTGCTTAGCTGAGTAGCGACTGTGCGAGGCAGGCAGAGGGCGGCTTGAAATCCTTAGTCCCTCAGCGGGTACGAGACCAAGGCTTCGCTGAATATCGTGGACTTTACATGCACCCGCTGATCGCCCAAGTGCTCTGCTCCGAAGTCATATGCTCCCCTCTCTCCCCACCCTCTGCTCAAATGCAAACGACAAAAGGGCACACAGTATTGTGTGCCCTCCTGCTCAGGATGTGCGAAAGTCCCCCTCTTAGTCTGACGCACTAGCGCAATGCCGCAAAGAGCACTACGTCCTGGACGGTGTAGTTCCGCGCCACTTCCATTTCCCTCGGACTCTGTGCCAGCTCACGACCCGAGTCGCTTCCGGCTACCCAAAGCTGGGCCAGGAAATACCGATCTCCGTACCGATGAAAAACCAGCTTGGACTGTTTTGCAGCGTCGATGGATGCGCACCGTTGCGACAGTACAATGGTGTTTGCTTTCGGATTCGGACCGCGAACCGCGATGGCGGAGCCATCTCCCAGCCCCTGGATGGTGTACTCACCGGCGGGCAGCGTCGCTCCGCGGATGATAAAATTGAATGGAACATCGGCTTTCAGGTTGACGGTCTGGGCGTAAGCGGACATCCCCACCAACAGGCCCAAGCCGAGTAGAACAAACAGTTGCTTTTTCATATGATCTCCTCGTGTTGGGACGGGAATTCAGAGGATTGGCTTAATCTCCAACCCTTACCACTTTTAATTTGCGTGTGCGCCGCCCCGACATCATTGCAATGGTTTTGAAAACCGTTGCTGTTTGTATGGAATGCAAGTAGCGTGCCAAGGCTGAGCGCGGTTGTCACCCGCTCTTTTCGCGAGCCACAAGCCTATGATTCCATGATCCGTACCTCTAGAATCGCGGAGTGGCAAGCTTCGCGACTTAGCCCATGATCGGCTTCCCATTAACCCAACTGTTAATGATTCCCATCCCTTGGGTTAATCGGACTCGCGTTCACGATCCGCTCAAGTGCGCTAAACCGCAACGGGAGGAAAGATGAATCCCCGAATCGTAGGTGTCGCGGGGCCTTTTCGCGGCGACGTCTTTTCTCTTCGCGATGGAGACGTCTCGATCGGACGGGAGTCGTCCAACGACCTCTGCATTACAGATGCAGCCCTGTCCCGTCGGCACTGCTTGCTCATGTCCAAGAGCGAGCAGTTTGCCATCCGCGATCTTGGAAGTCGAAACGGAACGCGCGTCAATGGCGTGCCAGTCGATGAACAGCTTTTGTCGCACGGAGATCAGATCGCCATTGGCAGTTCAGTGCTCCTATTCCTGCTCCGGGAGGACGAGCTTCATCTCGAAAGAAACCCGCTTGAATTGACGGAAACGGCAGAGATCGGCAACACTGCACTACTACTTCGACCAGAAGATGCCTTGTATGGACGACCGGATTGCGGGATTGCGACCTTGCCGCAAACAGCCCGATTGGCCAGCGATCTGAACGCACTGCTCAAAATTGCCAGCGGCATCGGCGGTATTCGGGACCAGGACTCGCTGCAATGGCAACTCCTAGGCATGATCTTCGACCTGGTTCCCGCCGAGCGTGGAGCTGTATTGCTTTTCGACCGCACAGGCGAGTTCAGTTCCGCCGTTGCCTGGGATCGGGTGCGCGGCCCCGGCCATCCGGTTCGAGTAAGCCGCACCGTGGTACAGCGTGTTCGGCGGGATCGCGTTGGAGTGGTTGTAAACGACGTCCCCGGCGATGAAGTTTTCAATCAGATACAAACTCTTGCTGAATTGAGTGTTAGCTCCCTGCTTTGTGTCCCGCTTGTGGTCTCAGGCACAGCAGTGGGTGCGATTTATCTCGACAGTCACGCACCAGGCGAGCATTTCGACGATCATCACTTGCAGGTGATGACAGCTGTGGCCGGAATTGCCAGCATCGCGCTCGACAACGTGCAGCAGTGGGAGCAATTACGCCAAGAAAATCAAGAGCTGCGCGCGGAGGTCGATCTCGAGCACGACATGATCGGCGCCAGTCCCCGCATGAAAAACGTCGTCAATTTCATTCGCCGGGTCGCACCCACCGATTCCACCGTGCTCATCGAGGGCGAGAGCGGAACCGGCAAGGAGTTGGTAGCGCGCGCCCTTCATCGCAACAGTCCCCGCAGCGAGCGTCCGTTTGTTGCCATCAACTGTGCCGCTATCACGGAAACCCTTTTGGAAAGCGAGCTGTTTGGCCACGAGAAAGGCGCTTTCACCGGAGCGGTCTCTCAGAAGAAAGGAAAAATGGAAGCTGCTGAGGGGGGCACGTTGTTCCTGGACGAAGTCAGCGAACTCGCTCCCAGCTTGCAGGCCAAATTGCTGCGCGTGTTGCAGGAGCGTGAGTTCGAGCGCGTAGGCGGCACACGTCCAATTAAGCTGGACATCCGCGTGATCGCAGCCACCAACAGGCTCCTGCTTGAAGCGGTTCAGGGCGGCACCTTTCGCAAGGATTTGTATTACCGCCTGAACGTGGTTGCTGTAGCCATGCCACCGTTGCGCGAGCGCCGCGAAGATATTCCCTCGCTAACCGATCATTTCATTGCCAAGGCCAGCCGCAAGTGCAAGGCGAGAATGAAACCGCTTTCGGCGGAGGCTCGGTCGTACTTGATCAATTACGACTGGCCCGGCAATGTTCGCGAACTGGAGAATGCCATTGAGCGCGCCCTCGTGCTGGGTTCGACGGAGTCCATTCTGCCCGACGACTTGCCCGAAGCTCTCCTGGAAGCCGGCTCACCGGCTACAGAATCGAGCGCGAAATACCACGACAGGATCAGGGAGGTGAAGAAGCAACTCGTCCTGCAAACCCTCCAGCAAGCCGACAGCAATTACATCGAGGCGGCAAAAGCTTTGGGGATGCACCCCAACTCGCTTCTCCGGCTAATTCGCACTCTCGACCTCAAAGCCGCTGTCAAGCTGGAGCGCGGCAGCAGCAATCAGTGAGTTGGGGATTTCTACATTCGCATACCCAACAATTGCTGCGCGCCCCATCAGTCAAAGAGTTTCAGCGTCGTCCGTGCGGAACGGAACTGAGAACCGAGAACTGCCTTTAAGTACAAGAAAGGAGGGCCTATGACAGAAGAGTCAGGAAGTATTCCACCGGTCGCGCACGGCGATCGATGGCCAACCGCAGTGGCCTCGCTGATGGTCGGCGGCGCGTTCTTCTCCTTGTGGTTCTGGCTGCTGCCGCAGTGGCTCGGGTTCAGCGCGGAAATCGCAGGCACAGCACGTTGGCGATGGCTGGCGGCAGTTCCGTCAGTGCTAGGATTCGCCGTTGCCCTGCGCTGCATCTGGGACTTCGGGTGGACTGGACGCGGCACACCTGTCCCGGTCGCTCCGCCACAGCGATTAGTAGTGGTGGGTTTCTACCGCTACGTGCGCAACCCCATGTACGTAGGCTTCGCCGCGGGCTGGATCGGACTCTGGGTTGTCTTCGGACACGCCAACCCAGCAGCGATTGCTGCCGTGGCAGCCATTGCCCTAGGCATACATCTGTTTGTGGTCTTTTACGAAGAGCCAACTCTGCGCCGGAAATTCGGAAGGGACTACGAAGAGTATTGCCGCAACGTGCGTCGCTGGTGGCCACGTGTGCGAGCCTGGGACAAACCGCAATAGCGGTGGATTTAAGTAGATTTAAGTAAATGTGGGCGAGGAATCTGCTCTGCCACGCGCGTGAGCCATCTCGGCTCTGCGCGTGAGCCGCCTCGGCAGTACCCACAACCCGCACCCTGTCATCCTCAGCGAAGGGAACGCCCGCCCTGAGCGCAGTCGAAGGGAGGCGCAAGAACGCAGCCCACAACGCAAGCTTTGAGTAGAGCGCGGCAAATAGAACGAGTCCCAAAGCCCGAAGCCTGCCTCGCGTTCTCTCACTCCAAGTCCCCAAAGCACGCACCCTGCGGGGTCACTCAGACTTGTCCCAGCCCGCCGTCGACGTTGATTTCCACGCCTGTGATGTAGGACGCATCTTGCGAGGCCAAAAATGCCACGGCGCCTGCCACTTCTTCGGGCTGCCCAAAGCGCTTCATCGGAACCTGCGCAATGATCGCCTTTGCAAATTCATCGAAGGCCTCCTTGGGCAGCCCGGTCCTCCCAAAGATCGGCGTGACAATTGGCCCAGGCGCAACCGTGTTGACGCGGATGCCGCGCCCCGCCAGCTCCGCGGCTGTTGTTCGTGCCAAAGAACGCAGCGCCGCTTTGGTTGCCGAATATGCGCTGGTCCCTGCAGTACCTTTCCGGTCCGCAACGCTGGTATTCAAGATGATCGACGCGCCGTCATTCAGCAGTGGTAGGACTTTCTGGATCGTGAAGTACGCTCCTTTGATATTGATATCGAACTGCTCGTCGTACGTGCTTTCCGATGTCTCGGCGAGCGGCGCAAACTTCGCAACTCCCGCGTTCACAAACAAGACATCAATTTTGCCCAGTTTCTGCGAAACTTCCGCGAACAGCTTGTCCAGGTCCGCGAGTTTGGCCACGTCCGCCTGCACCGCCAACACGCCGTTCCCGATGGCCTTCACCGCCTCATCCAGCGTCTTTCTGCTTCGGCCGGAGATGGCTACTCTCGCGCCTTCTTCCTGCAAGCGCTTGGCCGTCGCTAGCCCGATGCCGCTGTTCCCGCCGGTTACTACTGCCACTTTTCCTTCGAGCCTCTTCATGTCATTCTCCTGCTATCTGCCGAATTGTCTGGCCAGACTCGGAGCCAACTTCTTTGCGCCACCCCGATCTCAGATTTAGATATCTAGATGATTATCTAAGTACTCGGATGCAAGTTGTCTACATTCTTTGCCGAGTGGCCGGTTTGCTCTGTGGCGGCAAGGCCAATGACTTCGCTACACTCGAGAGTGACGATGGACCGTTCTGAGGTTGGGAAAATATCGAAAGCCCTGGCCGACAAGACCCGCCTTAGGATCTTTGAGGCTGTCTCGGCAACCAACCGCATGAACTGTGGCGAGATCGTCTCCCTGCGCGGCGTCACCCCCGCGACTGTCTCTCACCATCTCAAGGTTCTCAGCGAGGCCAAACTCATCATCTGCCGCCGCGAAGGGCAGTTCGTCTACAGCCAGGCCGTTCCTGAAACCATCACAGCCTACACTCGTGCGCTCGCGAAAATCGCAGGAGGCATGAAAGCAAGGCGCCGCCGTTGATTCGTGCGGTGTGGCCCATCCTGTCGGGTACTTGCGAAGGGCCGACGATCTTCGGCAAATCCTAAGCGGGCCAAAAAGCAACCGAGGCAGCTGACGCCGCCCCGTTTTGGCTGCATGCTGACTGCTGAGTGCTGCCCCTAAGTTCCTTCCGACCACCCTGCCAAATACTCTTCCTGCTCCGGAGTCAGCCGGTCGATCTTGATCCCCATCGACTCCAGCTTCAGCTTCGCCACCCGCTTGTCCAATTCATCAGGAACCTTGTAGACCGTTTTCCCCAGGGTCTTGAAATTCTTGACCATGTGTTCGACCGAGAGCGCCTGATCGGCGAAGCTCATGTCCATCACCGAGGCGGGATGCCCCTCCGCCGACGCCAGGTTGATCAGCCGTCCCTCGCCCAGCAGATTGATCTTGCGTCCATCTTTCAGCGAGTATTCATCGACGTAATCTCGCGTCCTGCGTTTTGATGACGACATCTTCTCCAGCGCCGGAATATCAATCTCCACATTGAAGTGGCCGGAGTTGGAAATGATCGCGCCATCTTTCATCAACTCGAAATGATCTTTGGTGAGCACGCTTTTGTTGCCCGTCACGGTGCAGAACACATCGCCCAGCTTGGCCGCATCGGTCATTGACATCACGCGGAAGCCGTCCATCACCGCTTCCAGCGCCTTGGTCGGATCAACTTCCGTGACAATCACTTCCGCGCCAGCGCCTCGCGCCCGGCTGGCCAGTCCGCGTCCGCACCAACCGTACCCAGCGATCACAAACTTCGATCCCGCCAGCAGAAAATTGGTCGCGCGGATGATGCCATCAATCGTCGATTGTCCCGTGCCGTAGCGATTGTCGAACAGATGCTTGGTGTCGGCGTCATTCACTGCGACAATAGGAAAGCGCAGCACGCCTTCCTTCGCCATTGCCCGCAGCCGAATGACTCCGGTCGTGGTCTCTTCGGTTCCGCCGATCACACCGTCGAGCGCGTCTTGCCGCTTGGTATGCAGCAGCGTGACCAGATCGGCGCCATCATCCATCGTGATGTGCGGTTTATGGTCGATAGCCGCGAGGATGTGGTTGTAATAGGTGTCGTTGTCCTCCCCCTTGATGGCAAACACGGGAATGCCCTGATCGCGCACGAGACTGGCGGCGACATCATCTTGAGTGGACAAGGGATTCGAGGCGCACAAGACTACGTCAGCGCCGCCGTCGCGAAGGCAAATCGCCAGGTTCGCAGTTTCCGCCGTTACGTGCAGACAGGCGGAAATGCGGATGCCCTTCAAAGGCTGGTTCTTGATGAACTCTTTGCGGATGATCTGCAGCACTTTCATCGACTGATTGGCCCAATCGATGCGCTTCTTGCCCAGATCGGCTAAGTCTACGCTCTTGATGTCGCAATTCAGGGGTGTTGCCGTGGTTGACATACTTCTCCTGTGGCGCTTTGTGCGCGGAAAATACTTGGATGATGTAGTGGCGGGGTGGCCAGTTCAGTGCCAGTACTCCGCCAAGAATACATGAATTTTAAAGAGCAGGTCAGGTCCTTCAGGCGTTTCGTTGGGGTTAGTCTTTCGGCCCCCTCCGGATGGCACTTTGGTGAGTCCCAAAATTGCTCGTGTCATCCCGAGCGCAGCCAATTTTTCGGGCGGAGCGAAGGATCTTGCCTGCAGCGGGTTATCTCTCCACACGTGCTCACAAGGACGCTCGCGAAGTTTACTTGCGAACGACCTGCCCCGCCGGTTCCCGCAATCCGGCATCACTGGCCAGCTTCGCAGCTTTGTCGGTAGCCTCCCAGGTGAAGTCCGCGTCGCTGCGTCCGAAGTGTCCGTAGGCCGCCGTCTTTTTGTAGATCGGCCGCCGGAGATTCAGCGCCTCAATAATGCCTCGCGGCGTCAACTTGAAGTGCGAGCGCACCAGATCGGGAATGCTTTCCGGATCGACCTTTTCCGTGCCGAACGTATCCACTCGCACGCTGACCGGCTCAGCCACGCCGATAGCATATGCGAGTTGTACCTCGCAACGGTCAGCCAGCTTCGCAGCTACAACATTTTTAGCAATATGCCGCGCCATGTAAGCCGCCGACCGATCGACCTTCGTCGGATCTTTTCCGCTGAAGGCCCCACCACCATGACGGCCCATCCCGCCGTATGTATCCACAATAATCTTGCGTCCCGTCAAACCCGTGTCACCCATGGGCCCGCCGATCACAAAACGTCCCGTGGGATTGATGTGGTAGTGGGTATATTCATCCAGCCATTGCGGAGGAATCACAGCCTGAATCACATGCTTCAAAATTCCCGCCCGCAACTCATCATTGCTTACGGTCTCAGCATGCTGAGTGGAGATCACCACCGCATCCACCCGAACCACTTTCCCCTTAGCGTCATACTCCACCGTAACTTGGGACTTCCCATCCGGCCGCAAAAATGGAAGAGTCCCATTCTTCCGCACCTGCGAAAGCCGCATCGCAAGCTTGTGCGCCAAAGAAATAGGAGCCGGCATCAGCTCCTCCGTCTCGTCACAAGCATATCCAAACATCATTCCCTGGTCACCGGCGCCGCCGGTGTCTACTCCCATGGCGATGTCGCCAGATTGTTTGTTGATGGTGGAGATTACGGCGCAGGTATTGCAGTCAAAGCCGTGGAGGGCGTTGTCGTATCCGATGGACTGGACGGTGCCGCGGACTACGTTTTGGAAATCGACGTAGGCTTTCGTCGTGATTTCTCCGGCGATGACTACGAGTCCGGTGGCGGTCAAGGTTTCACAGGCGACGCGGCTACCCGGATCTTCAGTCAGGCAGGCGTCGAGGATGGCGTCAGAAATCTGGTCGGCGATTTTGTCGGGATGGCCTTCAGTGACCGATTCGGAAGTGAACAGATAGCGATTCTTTGCAGCCAAATGTGTTTCTCCTTAAATTACTCTGCGGGCTTTGTCTTCGGGGGAAGCAGCGGAAAATTCACGCGGTCGCACTGGGCTTCGCTATGCGCAATGGCATCGAGAAAACCCCTTGAGGAAGGCTACCAAACTATTCCCCGGTGCGCAACAACTTTGGCTTGGGAGACACGGCCTGGGCGTTCAATTGCAGAAATGGCGGGTTGGACTGAGGCAGCGTCGACTTGAAGTGTGCAAGTATTTTCAACCCGGGACCTTGTGTTGGTTCCTGTAAAGAGATGCCAACGGGACTTTACCGGAGGGATTTTTATGAGGATCAAGGTCGCGCCGGCGCTTGGGCAGAAAGACGCACGCCCTTGCTATCGAAGAGCAAAGTTTTCACTTCGCCGTAGTCGCCTTGTGATGGAAGTTGTTTGCCATTTAATACAAAGACCAAGCCACCCACGTTTCCGGCTTTGATAACGATCTGTCGGTCTGCGGGGATTGATTGCTGCTGACCTGCCATGAGAGTTTCTTCGGCCGGGGACTTTGCGTCGGTCGCGATCGAGAGCCAGGAATCCTCGGCAGCCCGGATGACGAGAGTGAATGCATGGGAACCTGCGGCCAACGATGCGGGCGGACCGGCCGACGCAGGGAGTTGGGAGGTCTCTGCCGCGTTGTTTAGGGGATTCGCGATTGCATCTGGGGGCGTACCTGACGATAGCCGACTGGCAGATGACGCCGAGTCGGGAGCCGGTGTGACCGATGAACCGGACGCAGCCGCGGCCCCTGCAGCTACGGATGAGGTGTGGCTGACAGACTCTTTTTGCGATGTGGGCTGCGGAGGCGCGACACTGGAGCCGCGCTTGCGGTAACTCCAAAAACCCAGCACAATCGCCACAAGCAAGAGCAGTACCGCCAAAACTTCCCAGGGAACTCGCGCCGCGCCATTACGGTTTAGCGAGCGCAATCTTTCTATTTGTGCGGCTTGAGCCGCGACGGCACTGATCTCGGGAACACTGGTAGGCGTCGCGCCAGATGGGTTCTGATTGGTGGCGTCCAGATAGTCGGTGATGGCCTGCTCTTCATCGAGTCCGATGTGACGGGCGTAGGCGCGAACGAAGCCTTTGTTGAAGACTCCGCCGGGGAGTTCGTCGAAGTGTTCGTCTTCGAGGGCGCGCAGCATGCGGGTGCTTATTTTTGTAGTGGAGGAAATATCATCGAGCGTGATCTTGCGCTGCTCGCGTTCCTTGCGAAGTTTTTCCCCGAACGATGGCACCGCGGACTCCGGCAGTTGAGTCTGTCTCGGCTCGCAAAACGAGACGGAGATAATCATAGGCGAAGAAGGCGGCGCGCGCCAAGGCTCACCTTGAAAGTCCTTGGGACGGGCCGTATTTGAAGCCACGTTTTCATCAATATTTTGTTGTTTTTTAACACCTCTGAAACCAACGCCTACGGTCCTGCCTGTGACTCCGGTGCACCGCAAGAAAATTCTCCTGCTGTCAGGGACCGGGTGCATGCCTCGATGCGCGAAGGGGCGAGTTTGCGTGTTAAGGGGCGTCAAAAAGATGTTCAAAAACCTGGGGAGAAGTGCGTCTGTTGCCGGGTTATTCCTGCTGCGGAGCCTGGCAGCGTTTGCTCACGTTGCTTCATCGCAGCACGTTGTTCTGGTCATCGACAAAAACACCACATACGGCAATGTGTGCTAGGGGTGCCAGGGGGTCCTTCGCTTCGCTCAGGATGACATAAGAAAATACCCGCGGTTCCTTTCGCCCTAGTTTACGGAGGAGGCTGCCTACATCCTGCGTTTGTTTATGCAGCTTTCGACGATTTGCGAGCAGGGGCTTTCAGCGACGATGGTTGGCTCTTGCTGGCGAATACGGGCTTCCCAGCGATCAATCGCGGATTCAACCTGCTGGACATCCAAGCCGCGACGGAACCTGATGTCTACAGTGAGCAAGACTTTGGTCGGGTCCCATCTGCATGGCTAAGATATCGCCGACGGCTTCGACTGCCGGATCTTCTTCTAGGATTTTCTTTACCCGGCGAATTCTGGCTCGATTGGTGCGCTCGCCGACGAGCAGTGCACCGCTTTCGCGTCCCAGGAGGACGGCAACGGCGGCTAGCAAAAGTCCGATGAGGATGGAGGCAGCAGGATCGAAGTAGCGGCGGTGGAGGATTTGTCCTAGAAAAATTCCCCGGAAGGCCAAGACGGCACCGATCAAACCCGCGGAGTCTTCCAAAAAGACAGTGAAGATTGTGGGGTCTTTGCGGCCAATGATTTCTTGCCAAATGGTCTCGTCTGGGTCTTTGCATAAGAGGAGTTCGCGGTACGAGATGCGCCACGAATAAAGTTCGAAGGCAGCGGCCAGCGCCAGGAGGGCATAATTCCAGCCGAGGTGCAGCGACGGTTGGGGGTGGCGAAGGTGCGAGATCCCTTGGTAGACAGTGAGCAGCGCGCCAACGGCGAAAATATGAACCGCGACCAGGAGGGAATAGAAGTAGAGCACCTTGCCGTGCCCGAAAGGGTGTAGCGGGTCTGGAGGACGCTGGCTGCGCTTCAGTCCGAGCAACAAAAGCAGTTCGTTGCCGGGGTCGACCGTGGAATGGACGGCTTCCGCCATCATGGCGGAACTTCTAGTGAAAACCGCCGCGACAAACTTGCAGGCCGCAATGGCCAGATTGGCCGCGATGGCCGCATAGGATTACTTTCCGGGAAGCGCGCGATGCCATGTAAGTCGGACGCCAGGATCGCGCCAAAGGATGGCTTGCACTATTTCCCGAATTTATCAGGCGGATGATCGAGTGCCATTTCCGGGAAGATTATTCCGTCTTCTTCTGGAGCACGATGGAGAATTTTGCTTTGCAAGTATTGGCGGGAGCGTCGAAGGCTTCGCCGGTACGGTCACCTTGCGAGGCATGGAAGTAGAAGCCGCGTTTAATCCTGTCCGGCAGCCCCGTAACGCTGGCTTTGCCGTCGATGTTGGTTCCGACTTCGAGATCCAGCTTGTGGGCATTCATGAATCCGTAGGCGATGTGGACGCGGATTTTGGCGTCATAGACGGGGACACCTCCGGCGTCTGTGACGGTGAAATCAGCGGAGCAGGGGCCTATGCTTCCGTCGATGACGGGGATGGTGTGCGGGTCGATTTTGGAGTTGGATTGGGCGGCCAGCATGGGCGGGGCGAGAATCATCGCGGCGAATATGGTCAGGATGAAGAAAATTGGCAATATGGTTCGTAGTTTTCTGTTCACGGTCATCCCTACAAGGGTACGCTTTCGGATCAAATAACTGCTGCCGTTGGCTTTAGGGGTTCCGGTTACCAAGGTTCATTGCCCGCGCTCGGAGGTGGCTAATATAATTTTGCGAACTGCCATCCGTCCAGTGCGGAGCAAGGAACTCCGGAATGTCTGAGGCTACCGGCACTCAACTGACGCGCCAGAGCCAGGAACTTACCATCTTCCACGATGTGGCCAAGGCGCTCACGTCGTCGCTGGACCTCGACTCAATTCTGCAAACCATCATGGACAAGATGGCGGAATATTTCCGTCCGGATACGTGGTCGCTGCTTATGGTGGATGAGCAGCGCAACGAACTTTACTTCGCCATTGCCGTGGGAGATGCGGCCGAGGCGCTGAAGAACGTCCGGCTCAAGGTGGGCGAAGGCATTGCGGGATGGGTAGCCAAGAAGGGCGAACAGCTGGTGGTGCCTGATGTGGTAAGTGATGCTCGGTTCGCGAAACGCATTGACGACGAAACACAATGGCAGACGCGCTCCATCATTTGCATGCCACTGCGATCACGGCTGCGGGTGCTGGGGGTGATTCAGCTGGTGAATGTGGACATGTCGAAGGTCAGCCAGCAGGAGTTATTTTTTCTGCAGTCCCTTTGCGACTATGCGGCCATTGCCATCGAGAATGCCCGGTGGGTGGAGCGCATCCAAGAGCTGACGATTACCGATGACTGCACCGGACTGTACAATGCGCGGCATCTTTATAAGACGCTGGAGACCGAAGTCTACCGGTCGTCACGATTCGGATATGAATTCAGTGTACTGTTCATCGACCTCGACCACTTCAAGCAGGTGAACGATACTCACGGGCACCTCATTGGGAGCAAGTTGCTGGCGGAGATCGGGTACTTGGTGAAGGCGCAGCTGCGGTTGATTGACTTTGCCTTCCGCTATGGCGGAGATGAGTTCGTGGTTTTACTGCCACAGACCGGTAAGGATCAAGCTTTGGTGGTGGCCAAACGTTTGCGCGACGCTATGCGTGCCAGTAGCTTCTGCCGCGAGGAAGGGCTCAACCTGAATGTGCGGGCTTCGATTGGATTGGCGACCTATCCCCACGACGCGCGCACCGCCCATGACATCATTCGCCAGGCTGACGAGATGATGTACTTGGTGAAGAACACCACCCGAGACAATATCGGGATCGCGCAGCGTGGAGTGATGAAGTAGGAAGGCAGCTTTTAGCTGTTCGCTCTTAGCTTTTAGCTTGTAGCCTCAACGCTTACCTTCGCAGGCGGGTAGCTCGGCCGTTTCGGATCGCCTTTCCAGCAGACAACTATTTCTTCGGTTCTGTCTGATGGCCTAGGGCCGGATCGGATCGCGCTGCGGGAGTTTCCGCCTTCCACGCGTTTGCGTTGGCGGGAGCTTTCGGGTTCACGCCGAAATCCCACATGTAGAGGTTCATGCCTTCTTTGCCGACTGTCTCGACCAGAGCGTACTCACCGGGCGCTAGATCTTCCGTTGGCGTGAGCTTGAGCCAGCCGCCAGTCACATTGTTGATGGTCGTCTTTACGAAGCGCTGATCCTGGCTCACCTTGCCATAGACAGCGACCTTGATGTCGCCGACGACGCGTTTGCCGCCTTTCACGTGCGCCTGCACGATGCGGAAGCGTTCGAAGGCAACGATCGGCTGCTCCGGTTGTTGTGGCTGCTGCGGTTGTTGCCGGGCAGTGCGATCAGAACCGTGGCTTCCCTTTTCTGCCTGATCTCCATCTCGAGTCGGATCTTGACCTCGGCTGCCGCGGCTGGCTTGATCCTTTGTGAGCTGCCGCTTAGGGGGAAGATCCTCATCAACTTTGATGTAGAGCGCGGGCACTGTTGCATGGGCTTGCACGGTGGCGTGCTCGCCCTCAAGTTCGACGGTCTGTTTGGCGCTGGCGACTGGGTTGATCGCTCCGCGCAAGAGATTGCGTTTGGTGTTACGGTTGACGTCGCCGGCGGTCTGCTGGACTTCAATCAGTTGCGGCTGGCCTTGAAAAGTGTCGAGCAAAAAAACGCCTGAGTCCTCGGGCAGTCGCAGACCGGGCGCTACTTGAGGAAGGGCCGTTTCACCTGCTTCCAGTTCGGTTTCGACTTGCTTGTCGAGTTCGACAGCTTCGGGTAGTGCCGCGCCGGCGGCGCGATCTTTTTCGTACTTTTCGGTAGCGGGCCAGTCTACGAGCGAAGAAGGAAGCTCCTCCCACTCATTGCGCTCCGCGCTTAGGTAGCGGACCCGGTCGCCTTTCGTTTCATACTTTGTGATCAGTTGGTAGGAGCCGTCCTTGAGGAACAGACGCTTGGCGAGCTCCTGTGCTGAAAAGCTAGGGGGGAGAACGAAGAGTGCGATTAGGGCGAGTGGGAGAACAATCCGGTGGAGACGATTACGGCTTGGATACATCGGCAACATAGCTCTGCCCTAATTATCGCTGAGAACGCTGAGAAATGCCGCAGAGTTCGCGGAGAGAGCTCCACAACTGAATTAGACACGATGCAGGGATGCCACCGAGTGTAATATCCTTAGCTTGTAGTATTCTGTAGCGCGTCACGCGATCACATTCTTAGAATGAAACACACACACCTAGCGTGCTCTCTCGGGCTGTCATCAATCTTCTGGTATGCGACAGCCTTCAGCCAATCCGCTGCAGCGCCGGTTGCATCGTCGGCGGCGCACATGTCGCCTCAATATTCGGTTCAGGGAAGCGCTTCGACAGGGGCAGGGCAAGGCGGTGGTCCGGTTTCTTACGCGTCGGTATCGCAACTCAACGGCTTGCTTTCCCAACTGGAGGACGCGTCGAAGGCTACGCAGGCTGATCTGGCGAAGTCGCGCATCGAGCGTTGGAAGACCGACGGATCCACGAAGAAGCAGGCTCTGGCTAACGTGGATTCGATCCAGCGCAATCTGCAGGGGGCGTTGCCGGAGATCATTGGCCAGTTGCGCGCTGCGCCTGAAAACCTGAGCCCGACGTTTAAGCTCTATCGCAATCTGGACGCGCTCTATGATGTGCTCGGCTCCGTGGTGGAGTCGGCCGGAGCTTTTGGACCGAAAGATGATTTTCAGGCGCTTTCCAACGACTTGAACGCCTTCGAGAGTTCGCGCCGCGCATTGGGGGAGAGGCTGGAGAATCTGACATCCGCCAAAGAAAATGAAATTGCCCGCCTGCGCACCGATTTGAAGGCAGCACAGGCAGCGATTCCGGTGACTCCGCCGCAAAAAACTGTGGTCGACGATACCCAGCCGGCGAAGAAGCCCGCGCCCAAGAAGAAGCCGGTGCCCAAGAAGCCAGCGACTCCGCCGCTTCAGACTCCACCCGCCACGCAACAGCCGCCACCTTCCAATCAACAGTAGGCGTCCGCGAACGATGAGTAGTTCGCCGGCCTACAGCATGGGCCATCGAATCTGTTAACCTTCCTTGCGCATCAAGATCGCACCAGCACATGAATCACCACGGCAATATCTTCGCGAGCATCGTTGGACTCGTCATCGTCGCCGTGGTCCTGCTGGATGCCTTTGAAACCGTAGTGCTGCCGCGGCGGGTAACACGCCATTTCAGGCTCACCGCATGGTTTTACCGGCGGACTTGGGTGCCGTGGCAGAAGATCGCGGGACATATTCATACGCCTTCGCGACAGCAGAACTTTCTGGGGTACTTCGGGCCTCTGTCGTTGATCCTGCTGCTCTTTGTTTGGGCGGCTGGGCTGATTCTCGGTTTTGCCCTGCTGCAGTATGGCTTGGGGGAGCATTTCCAGCTTGGCCATGAGCCGGTGACGTTCGGAAGACTGCTGTATCAGAGCGGTCAGACCTTCTTCACTCTGGGCTACGGCGACATCCTGCCAACCTCGGCAGCTTCGCGGGCTCTGGCGGTGCTCGAAGCCGGAATGGGCTTCGCGTTTCTGGGCGTGGTAATCGGGTATATCCCGGTTGTCTACTCTTCGTTCTCGCGACGCGAGATTCAAATTTCCATGCTCGATGCGCGCGCGGGATCGCCTCCGACCGCTACGGAATTGCTAGTGCGGTTGGCGGGAAGGTCGGATGGCCCTTCCCTTGAACAGAGTGTGCTTGATCAGGTGCTGCGCGATTGGGAGCGCTGGTCGGCGGAATTGCTGGAGAGCCATATTTCGTATCCTGTGCTGAGTTTCTTTCGATCGCAACACAGCAATCAGTCGTGGTTAGGGGCGCTGACCACGATGCTCGATGTGACTTCGCTGGTGCTCACGGGAATAGAGGGCGTTCATCCGGGGCAGGCGAGGCTGACATTTGCCATGGCGCGCCATGCGGCAGTCGATTTGGCGCAGGTGGTGAATGCGCGCTATGATCCGCACGCACCCGCGCGCATGATGGAAGCGGACTTCGAAGTTTTGCGTAACACGCTGGCCGATGCGGGCTTGAAACTGCGAGCCGGCGACGACGCGGAAGACAAGCTGACGCGGCTGCGGTCGATGTATGAACCCTACGTTCATTCCACGGCGCAAAATCTGATGCTGTCACTTCCGCCGTGGAAACATGCGGAGAAGATGAGGGACAACTGGCAGGCTGGTCCGTGGGACCGCGCCATTCAGGCGAAGAGCCTCGAAGCGTTGGGGCATAAGGCGACGTCATCTTCCTCCAAGCCGCCGGCGACATCCGTAACCGAAGACCACTTCTGAACGGCACTTCGCAGGCGCAGGCGAGTGGGCATGCTGCGGGAGCGGCGATGAACATGGTGGGGAGACAGCAAGCAACGTCTCTACGCCGAATGCGCCGTGAACCTCCCCCGTTGGGGCGCGTGCTAACATCCTTTTCCCATGAAGAACATTGGTGAAAACGCGGTGCGTATTGAAGCGGAGGCGTTGCGGGCCCTGGCCGATCGCATTGCGGGCCCAATGGCATCGGCCTTTCAGCGCGCGGTGGATTTGATGTTTTACTGTGCAGGGCGGGTGGTGGTGACCGGCATGGGGAAGAGCGGACTGATTGCGCGCAAAATTGCAGCGACGCTTAGTTCGACGGGGTCGCCGGCTCTGTATCTGCATCCGGTCGAGGCGCTGCATGGGGATTTGGGGATGGTGGTGCGCGGCGATGTGGTGCTGGCGCTCTCGGCGAGCGGAGAGACTGAAGAGATTTTGCAGTTGCTGGCTACGATCAAGCGGCTGCAAGTGCCGCTGATTGCCATGACGGGAGATGAGATTGGCCAGCCTCAGGGGCCTGCTGGCGCCAGAAGTTCACCCTCCCTAAAATCCGCGGGCGGGGGCACCCGCGCCACACATCTCTCGACTCTGGCTGCAGCTGCTGACGTGGCCCTGGACTGCTCGGTTGCTCAGGAGGCTTGTTCGCTCGGATTAGCTCCTACGGCGTCCACGACTACAATGCTGGCGCTCGGCGACGCGCTTGCGGTTACTTTGAGTGAGAAGCGGGGCTTCAAGGAGGAGGATTTCGCCAATCTGCATCCAGGCGGAAAGCTGGGTAAGCGGCTTGCCCGAGTGGAGTCGCTGATGCATACGGGTGAAGCGCTGCCGCGGGTTACGCCGCAAACGAAGATGCCTGAGGTGATTTATGAGATGTCGCGCAAGAAGCTGGGCGTAGCGGCGGTGGTGGAAGGCGAGCGGTTGGTGGGGATCATCAGCGATGGCGACTTGCGCCGGCTGCTGGAAAAGCGCGGGAAAGACGTGCTCGATCTGATCGCCCAGGAGGCGATGACCAAGAATCCGCGGACGATCGCGGCTGGAGAATTTGCTGCCAGCGCCCTGGCGCTTATGGAGGAGAAGAAAATAACCTCTTTGATGGTCGTTGACGGAAGCGGAATACTCGAAGGCATCGTGCATCTGCATGATCTCTGGAGTACTGAGTTGGTATAGCGGCTACAGGGTGGCTCCTGGTTTCGCTGTAGCCAATACATTGCCGGTTGCTCAAGCTCAACTGCTTTCGTAGCCCTGGCGCTACAATCACCGCATGTACCATTACGATCCAAATACCGCGCTAGAAGAACTGACTGAGGATGCGACTCTGCCGAACCCCGTGCACGTGCGCGATATGATCTTGCGCAAGAAGCTCACGGCGGACAAATCGCTAGAGCTGAACCGGCTGTTTGTGGAGTATCAGAAATTCTTCGGTGAGACGCAGAAGCTGGGGAAAGAGATTCTCAAGCAGTTGACTTCTTAGTACCAGTACTGAGCCGCGAGGACCGCGTAGCAAGCTGCGCTCAGCGGACAGCCGAGGGCAGCTGTCTCCACCTAAGCATTGCCGCTCGATTCGGTCGCTTCAGGGCATCATTTACAATAGCCAATTCCACTTTCGCTGGAATCGTTCTCTATGCATCGTTGGTCGCAACTCTTCATCCCTACCCTGCGCGAGGCGCCTGCGGACGCGGAGGTCGCCAGTCACAAGTTTCTGGTGCGGGCGGGCTACATTCGGCAGCTGGCGGCGGGAATTTATTCGTATCTTTTTCTGGGCAATCGGTCGTTCAACAAGATTGTGGCCATCGTGCGGGAGGAAATGGACGGGATCGGACAGGAGTTTTTGTTGCCTGCGCTGCATCCGCGCGAGATTTGGGAGGCAAGCGGGCGCTGGGCCTTAATGGGCGACAATCTGTTTCGCCTGAAGGATCGTAAAGGGGCGCATCTCGCGCTGGGCATGACCGAAGAAGAGGTGATGACCGAGATCGCGCGCAAGGAGCTGCGCAGCTACAAGCAGCTGCCGCAGATCTGGTATCAGATCGCTCCCAAGTTTCGCGATGAACTGCGGCCGAAGTCGGGGTTGCTGCGCGTACGGCAATTCATGATGAAGGACGCTTATTCGTTCGATATCGACGCAGCAGGGCTCGACGTTTCATACAAGAAACACTACGAGACTTACTGCCGTATCTTCGACCGATGCGGGTTGAAGTACATGGTGGTCGAGGCGGATTCGGGAGCGATGGGTGGCAAGGAGTCGCACGAATTCGTGGTTCGCACTCCGGCGGGCGAGGATCAGATCGTCAGCTGCGACGGATGCAACTACGCCGCGAACATGGAAAAAGCTACGTCGAGGCTGGCAGCGGTAGAGGACCTTGCCGCCGAAGGCGATGGCAAGCCGCTCGAAGTACACACGCCCGGGCAGAAGACGATTGAAGATGTCGCGAAGTTTCTGGGTGTGTCGCCGAAGAACAACATCAAGACTCTGGCTTTGATGACTGAGGAGAAAGATGCCCAGTCCGGAAAGATGAAATTGCGCGCAATTGTTGTGCTCATGCGCGGCGATCATCAGCTGAATGAAGCCAAGTTGAATTCCGCTTTGGGCAAGCCAACCCGGCCCATGGAAGAAAGCGAGATCAAAGCGCTTTTTAATTCTCCAGCGGGATATCTGGGGGGCACCGGTATTGAGTGGGCCAAACACGTGACGAAGGATGGCCCGGTTTTGCTGGTGGACAAGGCGCTCGAAGGACGCAGTAACTTGATCGCGGGTGCTAACAAAGAGAACTACCACCTGAAGAATCTGACTCCTGGCCGCGATTTTCAGCCGACGGCGTACGCCGATCTGCGCAGTGTTACGGCGGGCGAGGCCTGCCCGAATTGTGGCGCACCTTTGCGTATCGATACTGCGGTCGAGGTCGGACACATCTTCAAGCTGGGCTACCGGTACTCGGAAAGCATGGGTGCACGCGTGCTCGACAAGAATGGCAAGGAAGTGACGCCGATCATGGGCAGTTATGGCATCGGCATTGATCGAATACTGACCGCCGCAGTGGAGCAAGGCAATGACGACAACGGATTTTGGCTTCCCCCTGCTATCGCGCCCTTCGCGATCGTGGTTACTCCTACGAATGTAGGCGAAGAGAAAGTGAAGTCGTCAGCTGAGGAGATTACGAATCGTCTTGAAGCTGCAGGATTCGACGTTTTACTCGACGACCGCGACGAACGGCCTGGGGTGAAGTTCAAGGATGCTGATCTCGTCGGTATCCCTTTTAGAATCACCGTGGGCAAGAAAGTTACCGAAGATACTGTGGAAGTCGTTCAACGCTCGACTCGCGAGATACGCGATGTTACGATCCCAGCCATAGTGGATTATTTTCAACGGGTGCTGCAAGCCCGGGCCTGAAAGTTCAAACGGTCTGGCTTGGCAGCAAAGTTTTTTAGGCTATGGGAAGTATGAAGGCACTGGCGGGATTTCTTGCGATCGTGGCTCTGGTAGTGGCCGGCTTCCAGGTCACTCCGCCGATCCTCGCCAATTATAGTTTCCAGGATGATCTCAAGACGGTTGCAATGACGGCCGGGGCCAATCCCTTGAAGACGGATGAAGAAGTTCGTAACGATGTGCTCCGCAAAGCCAAAGAGCACGAGCTGCCGATCAAGCCAGAACAGGTGACGGTACAGCGCATTGGGAGCCCGGGCCTGATGGCGGTTTATGTCGCGGCGGACTACACGGTGCCCGTTAATTTGCCAGGCTATTCCTTTGACATGCACTTTAGTCCAACGAGCGGGAATAAAGGCTTCTAGGGATCTCCGGCTCTGATCGAAGGCTGTCAAATCGGCTTATCCGGGTTTGACTGCCTTGTCGACCCATCTCCCTTTGTCAGTTTGCAAACAACGGACGGCCAGTTCGAGCAGAGCGGCCAAGAGCTGTTCGCCATCGGCGTGTTGCGGCCGAGTGGCATCGTGACCCTACAGCATGAATACACAATGGAAGACGATTATTTACCGGTAAGAGGCCCGCGCTTCAGGCGGGTCTCTTTTTCTTTACGCCAGACGGTACAATGGGGTATCCGTATCTGCGCGCGGTATTTCCGAGCGTAGGTGGAGTGAAGGGGCCTGGAACGAACGGCGATAAAACCTTTTAGCGCGTCCCATCGTCTGAGAAAGAGGCGGATGTGTTTCCGCCGACCAAAGCGTGGCTATTAAGCTTAGAATCCCGAAAAATCAGGACGGCGTAGGCGGCGGCACAGCCAGGGCATGGCTGCCGGGCGATCCGGTATTGCGTGCCGCGCTGGTTGTGTTCTTGATCGTTGCCGTCTCGGTGACGGTTGTATTCTCCTACTTCTACATAAAATACGATCGCATCATCGAACGCCGATTCCGCACTCCGGTCTTCAGCAATTCGGCAAAAATCTACGCTCTTCCCCAAACCGTGCGTGGTGGCGAGAAGATTAGTGGCAAGGAAATCGCCGCTCAACTGCGCCGAGCGGGATATTCGGACAAAGAGGGCCAGTCGCGGCTGGGCAGCTTCCACCTGGCAAAGGATGGAATTGAAATCCTCCCCGGTCCCGAGTCCTACCACAGCCCGGAGCCGGCGCAGATCACGATCCACGACGGACAGGTGGAACGCATTACCGGCAATGGCACCGAGCTTTCGGCGTACGAACTCGAACCACAGCTGGTTACGGCGCTATTCGACGCGGAACAAAGATCCAAGCGCCAGGTGGTGAAGTACAACGAAATTCCCAAGGTGATGGTGGATGCTGTGCTCTCCATTGAGGACCGGCGATTTTTCGAGCACAGCGGCGTTAACTTCCTCCGAATGGCCGAGGCGGCCTGGATTGACGTGGTCCGTCAACGGCATGAACAGGGGGGATCGACGCTGACCATGCAGCTCTCGCGCGGTTTTTTTCTCACTCCGGAGAAAACCGTGAAGCGCAAGTTGGCGGAAATGATGATTGCTGAGGAGATGGAGCAGAAGTTCAGCAAGCAAGAGATTTTCGAGTTTTATGCCAACTGGGTAGATCTGGGGCAGCGCGGCTCGTTTGCCATCAGCGGTTTTGCGGAAGCATCGCGAGCTTACTTCAATAAGGATCTGAAGGACATTACTTTGCCCGAGGCGGCTCTGCTGGCGGGCATCATCCAGCGGCCAAGCTACCTTTCTCCGTACCGCCATCCCGAGCGCGCGCTCGAGCGCCGCAATTTGGTGCTCGACTCCATGGTTGAAACTCACGCCATCACTCGGGAAGAGGCGGACAAAGCCAAAGCCACGCCCCTGAAACTGGCGCCGCCCAATGTCGAAGCCAGCGACGCACCCTACTTTGTTGACATGGTGCGCGACACCCTCATCAACAAGTTCAGCGAGCATGAATTCAATGATCAGTCGTATCGGGTTTACACCACGCTCGATCCAGACTTGCAGAAGGCGGCGGCGCAAGGGGTAGAGATGGGCATCAAGCTGGTGGATGAGCAAGTTAAGAAGTTGCGCACCAAACGGGTGAAGGTAGGCAAGAAAGTCGAGACTAAGGTCTTGCCCGGGCCCCAGGCGCAAGTGGCTCTGGTGGCCATCGATCCTCACACAGGCGCAGTTCTCGCGCTGGTGGGCGGGCGCGACTACGGCTTTAGCCAATTGAACCATGCCTTGGCGAAACGACCGACGGGGTCCATCTTCAAGCCCTTCGTATATGCGACAGCCATGAATACCGCGCTGGATGGGTCACCGAGTGTGATTACGCCTGCTTCCACCGTGCAGGATGCCCCGTCCACCTTCGCCTATGGGGACCAGATCTATGAGCCGCGCAATTACAAAGAGGAATATCACGGTGACGTAACGTTGCGTTACGCATTGGCCATGTCGCTGAACAATGCGACCGTCAAGCTGGCGGAAGAAGTCGGATATGAGAAAGTCGCTGAATTAGCTAAGTCGGCGGGCATCACCTCGGTGAAGGCTACTCCGGCGATGGCGCTCGGTTCGTATGACGCTACGCCCTTCGATATGGCGGGTGCGTACAGCTCGTTTGCAAATGATGGCATGCGGCTTTCGCCGATTCTGGTGAATTCCGTGCGTAGCGCCAAGGGCGATGTGGTGGCCAACTTCAGCACGGACAAACGCGCGGTTCTTGACCCAAGGATCGCTTACGTCATGACCAACATGATGGAAGGGGTCGTCAACAATGGGCTGGGTTTCTCTGCGGTCCGCGGTCGCGGTTTTACTGCTCCGGCGGCGGGGAAGACCGGCAGCTCGCACGACGGCTGGTTCGCAGGATACACCTCAAACCTGCTCTGCATCGTTTGGGTCGGTTATGACGACTATAGTGATCTGCGCCTCAGTGGTGCACAGACTGCCGCCCCCATTTGGACCGAATTCATGAAGAAGGCTGCCGCCCTGCCGCAGTATTCCGGCATGAAGCCGTTCTCACAGCCCACCGGCGTGGTTGACGTGCAATTGGACAAAACAACCAACCGCCTGGCTACGCCAGCATGTCCGGACGATTATGTTGCTGCCTTTGTCGCTGGCACTGAACCCCGGGAAACCTGCGACCAACAGGGCGGCGTGGCTGGATTTTTCTCTCGCGTTTTTGGGCTGGGCGGCACGAAAGTCCTTCCTCCCCCAGTGAGCCAGGCTGCCAATCAACAGGAGGCCGATTCCTCCAAAGGAGATTCGTCCAAGAAAAAGAAAGGTATTTTTGGCAAAATAGCCGGTATTTTCCGGGATGACAAGTCTTCCGCTCCGGTGTCTAAGCCTCCAGCAGACAGCGGCGACACCTCGCCACACTGACCGGCGTTCCAAGGCCATATTCCGGTTCCGGCACAAGGCTCGACCTCCTTGTACGAGCGGAAATCCACGCCGCCCAGCTGAAACTGTGGCAGAATGAGTTCGCTGGCCGCCTACGGGGGTGTTTATGTCCAGCCCGAAAGCCTTGCTTGGATTTGCCTCGCTTCTTTTACTGACTCTAGTTGCTGCTCCTTCGCTTTCGCTGGCGCAAATTTCATCGTCGGAGCGGGTGCAGATCGCGCCGCCGCTCATTCGAGCCATCGAGCCTCCAGCGCCAGACGCGACGGCCGCGGAACTCGAACAGAGGGCAGACCAGTTACGTGTTTCCAAGCTCTATCTGGATGCTCTCGACTATTACCGTGCGGCGCTTGCCAAACAGCCCAATGATCCACATGTGCTGAACAAGCTTGGGATTACCCAGATTATGATGCAGCGCTTTAAAGAAGCGCGAAAGTCCCTGGAGCGCTCTATTCGGGCCGACCGCAAGGCAGCCGATGCCTACAACAATCTCGGCGTGGTCTATTACGAGGAAAGGAAATATGGCGCAGCCGTCAAGCAATACCACAAAGCCATTGCGCTCGATGCCCGTGCCGCATCGTTCTTCAGCAATCTAGGTGCGGCGCTCTTCTCGAAAAAGGAATTCGAGGCTGCCGCAGCCGCCTATCAGCATGCTTTGGAGCTTGATCCGGAGGTGTTCGAACGAACCTCGCGCGGTGGCGTGCAGGCGCAGTTGCCCAGTCCGCAAGACCGTGCGCGTTACGACTACACCGTAGCCAAGCTCTATGCCAAGATGGGCGTGGCTGACCGTTCGCTGCAGTATTTGAAGAAAGCGATGGAAGAGGGATACAAAGATCTCAGGAATGTGTACAAAGATGTGGAGTTTTCCGCATTGCGCAAAGATCCGCGCTTTGCCGAATTGATGGCCGCCAAAACCCCCGCCATCTCGGACTGACAAAGCTCGGGACGTCCGTCGCTAGTCTGGGCGCGCGAACGTGCGGTAAAGAACGCCCCCGCAAATAAGGTAGCCGCCGAGTTGCGCCTGCCAGCGCTCCGAGTCCACAGCAAAGGATCGCCGTGCTTACAAATGTTTACAAAAACTTTTACAAAAATAGACACAACTCTTTCCGCTTATCGGGTTTAATGCTTACAAATGCTCCTGAAAACAACAGGGTGAGTAAGGAGAAACGGTAACCCACTGGATGCTGACCCGAGCACGCCCCAAGCATGCCTCCAGTGGGTTTTTTTAGCTCCTAGCTGTTCGCTCTTGGCTTTGAGCCACACGAGAACCCTGGAATCATCAACGCACGAGAGCCCGATTCCTCGCTCGTGGTGGAAGTCTTTCGATCTAAGAGCCAAGGACTGACCAGTTAAGAGCGTCCTTTTGGACTGCGCTCACCGATGTACTCGCCGACTACGCTCTTCCATTTGCCCTGGGCCTTTAGGATGTACTCCACGGCATCGCGCAAGGCGCCGTCGCCACCTTCGTGTGGCGTGACATAGTGGGCTTCCCTCTTCACTTCAGCTCGCGCGTTTTTCACCGCAATGGCCAGGCCGCAGGCGCGCATGGCGGGCAGATCAATTACATCGTCGCCGACGAACGCGGCTTCTTCAGATTTGAGACTTTCCCCGCGCAGAACTTTCTCCAGGCAGGTGCGTTTGTCCTGAACGCCCTGATGAATGTGTTCCAGCTTCAAGTCGCGGGCACGCAGGGCCACGGTTTCGGAGATGCGCTTGGTGATCAGGCCGGTTTTGATGCCAGCTAAGCGCGCCAGAGAGATCGATGTGCCGTCGTGGGCGTGAAAGCCCTTGGCCTCGATGAGAGTTTGGTTGTGCAGACCGAAGCCCCCCTGTCCGCCATGTTTGGCAGATTGCTGCAGGACAGTCTGCTGCGCTCGGGCTGGTGCGGGAAATATGAAGAGCTTTCCGTCGGTGAGGACACCGTCGACATCGAAAAGGAGGAGCTTGATTTTGCGAGCCCGAGCGTGAGCGGAGAGCTTTGGCATTGGCGCGATTTTAGCACTCCTGATTTGGCAAGCCCGGTGGCGAGGACGCCGAAAGGCCTTCTCCCTCGCGCTGATTCGATAATGCGAGGAGCTGTACTCGGTTCATACGTGTTGAGCAGTGAAGCAATTCCCTTCCCTGTGGTTGGCGAAACGCGACGGTCGTCAGAGGCGAATGTTTTGCGAAGACGATCGTGATAAAATGCCCGGAAGATATGATTCCTGACGCCTCACCTCTAGCTTGGGCTCACCCCCTCGTGCGCGAGTGGTTTGTCCAACGCTTCGGTACTCCTACCGAGCCGCAGGAGCAGGGATGGCCACATATTTTGGCCGGCCGTACGACGCTTATCTCCGCTCCTACGGGTTCGGGCAAAACTCTGGCTGCGTTTCTTGCCTGCATCGACCGGTTAGTGCGCAAGGCGCTCGCGGGCGACCTTGCCGACCGCGTCGAGGTGCTGTACGTTTCGCCGCTCAAGGCTCTAGGCAACGATATCCAGAAGAACCTTGAGATCCCGCTGGGTGAGATCCTCGCTAGGGCTGGAGAACACGGGCTGTTGATGCCGGAGATTCGGACCGCGGTCCGCACCGGCGACACGCTCATGCCCGAGCGGCGCGCCATGCTAAAGCGCCCGCCGCACATTCTGGTGACCACGCCCGAATCGCTCTACATTCTACTCACCGCGGAGAAGAGCCGGGCGATTCTGCGCGATGTTGAAACCGTGATCGTGGACGAAATTCACGCCGTGGCTGACGACAAGCGCGGCGCGCACCTCGCCCTATCCCTTGAGCGCCTCGAAGCGCTCACTTACAAGCCGCCAGTGCGCATTGGCCTGTCTGCGACGCAGAAGCCCATTGAAGAGGTCGCGCATTTTCTTACTGGCAGCCATCTGACGGTTAACGATCTGAGCGGGAGCAGCCGTGCGGCGCCGGTCATCGTAAATATTGGTCACAAGCGCAAGCTCGATCTCGCGGTGGAAGTTCCTCCGATGCCGCTGGGGCCGGTCGCATCCAACGAAATGTGGGACGCGATTTATGACCGCCTCGTGGCCCTCGTCGAGCGGCATCGTTCGACACTGGTGTTCGTCAACACCAGACGGCTGGCCGAACGCATCGCGCACAATCTGGGCGAGCGTCTCGGCGAAGAAAACGTAGCCGCGCATCATGGCAGTCTTTCGCGGAAACTGCGGCTGGCGGCGGAAAAAAAATTGAAGGAAGGCCAGATCCGAGTGCTGGTGGCGACGGCCTCACTCGAACTCGGTATTGACGTGGGCACCGTGGACCTGGTGGCGCAGATCAGTTCTCCACGCGCCATTGCCGTGGCGCTGCAGCGCGTGGGCCGGTCAGGTCACTGGCGTGGCGCGGTGCCCAAGGGAAGATTCTTCGTCACGACGCGCGATGACTTGTTCGAGTGCGCGGCGCTGGTGCGTGCGATTCGCCAGGGCGATCTTGACCGGCTGATCATTCCCGACTCGCCGCTCGATGTTTTGGCGCAACAGATTGTGGCTGCCTGTGCCTCGGTTCGCAGCGGGGGCGAGGATGCCGGCGCTGGGAATGAAGGCTGGGACGAAGATGTGCTATTCGCCCTGGTGCGCCGGGCCCATCCCTATAGAGATCTTTCGCGCAAGACTTTCAACGAAGTTCTCGAAATGCTGGCTGAAGGTATTGCGGCACGGCGCGGGCGCTACGGCGCCTATCTGCACCGGGATCGCGTGAATGGCAAGCTACGCGCGCGTCGGGGCAGCCGCCTGGCGGCGATTACCAGCGGCGGTGCGATCCCCGATAACTCACTCTATACCGTGATCGCCGAACCTGAGGGCGCCGTCGTGGGCACAGTCGATGAAGACTTTGCGGTGGAGAGCAATCGTGGCGACATCATGCTGTTGGGCAACACATCGTGGATGATCCGTCGAGTGGAGAGCAACTCCGGCCGCGTGCTGGTGCAAGATGCGCATGGAGCTCCACCCAGTGTGCCCTTCTGGCTTGGCGAAGCCCCAGCGCGTACCGAAGAACTTTCAGCCCACGTCGGAGCCTTGCGCGAAAAAATCAGCGAGATGTTGCCGCACACTTCTCCGATTGGGTTTTCGGCTACTCAGCCCGATGTAGCTGCAGCCGTCGCATGGCTAAAGGATGAATGCGGTCTCGATGACTCCGGCGCTGAACAGGCAATCGAATATATTCTGCAAGGCCGAGCGGTGCTGGGCGCCGTGCCCACTCCCAATACAGTGATTGCGGAACGCTTTTTCGACGAAGGCGGCGGAATGCAACTTGTGATCCACGCGCCCTTCGGCGGACGCATCAATAAGGCCTGGGGACTTGCGCTCCGCAAGCGTTTCTGCCGCAGTTTCAACTTCGAATTGCAAGCAGCTGCGACAGACAACGGTCTCAACATCGCCCTGGCCGAACAACACAGCTTCCCGCTGATTGACGTCTTCCATTTCCTGCAAGCGGAGACCGTTCAACCGGTGCTGGAGCAGGCGGCCCTGGCCTCGCCAATCTTCGGCACCCGCTGGCGTTGGGACGCCTCGCGCGCGCTTGCTTTATTGCGCTTCCAGAGTGGCAAGAAAGTTCCGGCACAGATTCAGCGAATGCGTTCGGATGATCTGCTGGCATCCGTGTTTCCCGACGTTGCTGCCTGTCAGGAAAACATTTCAGGCGATATTCAAATTCCCGACCACCCGCTCGTAGCTGAGGTCATGAAGGATGTGCTCACTGAGGCTATGGACATCGAAGGATTGAAATCCGTGCTGTCGGGGATGGCTGAGGGGCGCATCAAGTGTCTGGCCGTTGATACTCCAGTGCCTTCGCAGTTTTCGCACGAAATTTTGAACGCGAATCCTTACGCGTATCTGGATGATGCTCCTCTGGAGGAGCGCCGAGCTCGGGCGGTCGAGATGCGACGCATGTTGCCGCAGTCGGTGCTGGAAGAAGTAGGCAAGCTCGATCCCGCCGCGATTGCACAAGTCCGTGAAGAGGCTTGGCCCGATGTGCGCGACGCTGATGAACTGCATGACGTCTTGCACACCTTAATTGCGTTGCCGGAAGAGATTGGGCGCGGCGAAGGAAGGGGATTGGTTCCCTCATCGGACTCGCGCTGGGACATCCACTTCGAGCGTCTGCTTAACGAAGGCCGCGCTGGGCGCGCTATTCACGGGGAACGCAACTATTGGGTCGCCGCCGAGCGCACGCAGAGTTTCGTGGCGCTTTTTCCCGGCGCTGAGTTCTCGCCGGCACTGTCGGATATCGAGACGGCAATTTCGCCGGACGATACCTGGCTGGCTTTGGTCACCGGTTGGATGTCAAACCTGGGTCCGCTGACTGCGACGCAACTCGGCGATGCCCTTGGACTGCCTGCTTCCGAAATTGACAAGGCGTTGCTGCGCATGGAAGCTGGCGGCGCAGTGCTCAGAGGAAATTTTACCGGCGCGGGCTGGCGAGCGGGGGCGCCCGCGCCACACGAGTCCATGGCCGCCCTCGAAACCGAATGGTGCGACCGAAGGCTGCTCGCACGGATTCACAGGCTCACCGTCGCAACCCTACGCAAGCAGATCGAGCCGGTGAGCGCTGCACAATTCATGCGCTGGCTTCTACGGTGGCAACATCTCGCACCCGGATCGCAAGTTGTCGGGGAACGCGGCACGCTGGAAATTCTCCGGCAACTGCAGGGATTTGAGGTTCCCGCCAATGCCTGGGAGCGGCAGATCCTCGGCCGCCGCATTGTGGACTACGATCCGAAGTGGCTCGACCAGCTTTGCTTGACGGGCGCGGTGGGTTGGGGCCGCTTGTCGCCGCACCCGGCGACGCTCGATTATCCCCGCGTTTCAAAATCGGAAGCGGCCGGAGCCGCAGATTTGCCAATGGTTCCGCAGAACAGGCGGAGGGTGATTCCCACCAGCGTTGCCCCTATTACATTCTTCGTCCGCGAGGACGCAGATTGGATGGTGCCGCGGCATCCCGGCGCCGATCCCGCCGAAGCGCGCGGCCTAAGTCACGGGGCGCAATTGGTGCTTAATTTTCTGCGGCAGCGGGGGGCGTCTTTCTTCGCCGACATCGTTCGTGGGAGTGGAAAATTGAAGGCGGAAATTGAAACCGCTCTGTGGGAGCTTGTGGCGGCAGGCCTGGTCACCGCTGACGGGTTCGACAATCTGCGCTCGCTCATCGATCCCAAGCGGCGCGCGGGGCAAGGAAGCGGACGAGTTGCGCGACCCCGCCATAGTTCCGGCCGCTGGGCTCTGCTGCACACCGGCGAGGCTGCGGAGAAACCGCGAGCGGTCGAAGCAGCATGCTGGATGCTTTTGCGACGTTACGGCATCGTCTTCCGCGATTTGCTGGCGCGCGAAGCTAATCTTCCGACCTGGCGCGAGTTGCTCATGGGCTTCCGCCGGCTTGAAGATCGCGGCGAAATCCGTGGCGGGCGCTTCGTGGATGGATTTCTGGGTGAGCAGTTCGCCCTGCCCGTGGCAGTCGAGTCGCTGCGTGCCATGCGTCATCTTCCCCTTGGCGGTGAAGTGATTACACTACCCGCTGCCGATCCTCTTAATTTGGCCGGCATCCTGGTTCCGGGCGAACGTGTGCCGGCAATCTCGGGCAGAACCGTAACCTACCGCGATGGGGCCGCCGTCTTGGAGCAACGTCCCGAGTCTTTTCCGGCGGAGCGCGCGGCGGCAAGCTGAAAAACATGAGGCTTCTGGCGGGATCGGGATCAAAAAATCAAGCACCCGATGAGGGGATCTCCCGGGTCCCTCTTTTGCTTAAGGCAGGGGTAGTTTGATCAGCATAGCTGGATCGAGATACGTCCCTTGCCAACGCACTGCCACGTGAAGATGAGGACCCGTGGCCCGTCCGGTCCCGCCGCTTAGGCCGACTTCCTGGCCGCGGGCAACTTGCTCTCCCTCTTTCACCTTGAACTCTGAAAGATGCATGTAGATGGTGAGCAGTCCCTGCCCGTGATCGAGCACGACGCAGTTGCCCTCGAAATAAAGCGGGCGAGCCAGCAACACTGTTCCTGCGTTCATGGCAGCGACAGGGGTTCCGCTGGGCACGCGGAAATCCAGGCCGAGATGTGAACTCTGAGTCTTTCCGTTGAAAACGCGTTGGGTGCCAAACACGTCGGAGATGGGTGCGACCGCCGGGGCGGCGAATTTTCCTGCCCACTCGCGCTCGGGCCTAACCCGATTGAGGAAGTCTTGCTTGATCTTTTTGTCTTCATCAATCTGTCTGGTTTGGTCCGGGCTAGGTTCGGTGAACTTATGATCAACCGTGATCTGGGTTTTGGGATAATTCGCGCGGCGTATGACAATCTTGCGCGTGAATGAAATCTGCCCCGCCGCCGCTTTGGCCGCCGACTTTCCGGCGGATGTCTCGCCCGATAACTCGAGGGGATAGATGCCGGGAGATGTTTCCAGGCTTACGCCTCCTAAACCGACCCAGGTTTTGCTGGCCGACACTAAGCTGAACGAAATTTCGTGGCCAAGCCAAGTGCCCCGCAACCTCTGGAGGCGGGCGGGAGCCTTAACTTGAAACAGCACAGGCGCGCCATTGACCAGGCGTACGGGCTGCACCTTCACCGTCCAGCTGGCTGCGAAGGTTAGAGGAAGAAGCCCAGGCGAGCCAAGAACCATCCCTATCACGAGCGCTTTGATGAAACGAGCGGGCAGTGATTGTGGACGGCGCAACGTCGTCATTGTTTCCGGCAGCGGTGTGGTTTGTATGCAGGCCGGCAAACCCGTCTCCTGGGTCACCATACCAGCGTAGCATTCCTGGCAGAGCATCCCGCCATAATTCCGCTGATGCGTACCAATCTCTGCGCTGCGCTTAATGTCCTCCGCCCAACTCACGCACAATTCCTCCTACAAACTGCTTGGCATCCCCAAATAACATCAGCGTTTGATCGAGGTAGTAGAGCGGGTTATCGACGCCCGCGAACCCGGGGTTCATGCTGCGTTTGATCACCATGACGGTGTGCGCTCTGTCTACGTCGAGGATGGGCATGCCGAAGATGGGGCTGGATTGGTCGGTGCGGGCGGCGGGGTTGGTGACGTCGTTGGCGCCAATGATGAGGGCGACGTCGGTGGCTGGGAAGTCGCCGTTGATTTCGTCCATCTCGATGAGGCGGTCGTAGGGGATATCAGCTTCGGCGAGCAGCACGTTCATGTGGCCGGGCATGCGTCCGGCAACGGGATGGATCGCGAAGCGCACGTCGACTCCCTTTTTGCTGAGCGAGTCGTAGAGTTCCCGCACCTTGTGCTGCGCCTGGGCCACTGCCATGCCATAACCCGGCACGATGACCACTTTATTCGCGGCAGCGAGAATCGCGGCTGCTTCTTCAGGCGTGGCGCTGCGCACTGGTTTGGCTTCCTGGGCGCCCACGGCCGAGGGTTGCACCTGGCCGAAGGCTCCGAAGAGAACGTTCGTGAACGAACGGTTCATTGCCTTCGACATGATGATCGAGAGGATGAGGCCCGAGGATCCGTCAAGCGCGCCCGCAATAATCAGCAACTTCGAGTCGAGAACGAATCCCATGGCCGCAGCTGACAAGCCGGCGTAGGAGTTCAATAGCGAGATGACGGTCGGCATGTCGGCCCCGCCGATGGGGATGACCATGAAGACGCCGAAGATCAATGGAATGCCTACCAGCAGCGGGAAAAACTGCTTCGCTTCAGGATGCAATACCAAATAAGCCGCGACGGCAATTGCGATGCCGAGCAATCCTAAGTTGACGATATTTTGTCCCTTGTAGGTGATGGGCCGTTGCGGCAGAATCTCCTGAAGTTTCCCAGCCGCCATCAAACTTCCCGTAAACGTCAGGCCTCCGAGAATGACTTCCATCGACAGCACGGACATCATGAACTTGGGAACATCCGGGGTGCGCAAATAAAACTCCGCGGTGCCGACTAAGGTGACGCACAGTGCGCCGAAGGCATGGCTGAGGGCGGTGCGCTGGGGAACAGCGGTCATCTTCACCCTGCCCAGCGGAATACCGATGCCGCTGCCCAGTACGAGCGCGATGATGATCCACTTGTAATCGACAATGCCGCGGTGCAGCAGCGTGCCGGCAATCGCCAGCACCATGCCAACTTCGCCCGCCCAGATGCCGTGGCGGGCGGTAGTGGGCGAGCTCATCCACTTCAGCGACAGGATGAATAGAGCGCTAGCGACGAGGTAAATAACTTCGATGACGTGCTGGCTGCCGGCGAACTCGGTCATGGTGGCGGCAATCATCACTTGGTCGGACGACCGCTTTTGAACATCTTCAGCATTCGGTCAGTGATGAGGAATCCTCCCACCACGTTGCTGGTGGCCGCGACGATGGCGATGACGCCGAGGACAGCGGCGAAATTGCTCTTGCGCTCGCCAACCAGCACAATCGCACCGACAACAGCGATCGCATCCAGAGCGTTCGTCAACGACATGAGCGGCGTATGCAGAAGGGGGGAGACGTGCCGGATGACTTCAAAACCGATGAAGCAAGCCAGCATGAAAATAAAGAGCGCATCGATCAGGTTGGAGTTCATGTTAGTCCTCGGTTCTCAGTTCAACTAGCCGCCGGGGTTAGAGCCGGCAGTTTGAAGAACTCGCGCACTCGCGGATTCACGATCTCGCCCCCGTGCGTGACCATGGTCTCGCGGATAATTTCGTCTTTCAAATCGTGTTCGAGCTTCCCGTCTTTCATCTGGTACAGCAGAAAATTCGTGACGTTGCGAGAGTACATCTGGCTGGCATGATAAGGAACGCTGCTGGCCAGATTGATCGCACCAATGATGGCGACTCCATGTTCAATCACCGTTTCGCCGGTGCGAGTGAGCTCGCAATTGCCACCACGCTCGGCAGCAAGATCAACAACCACAGAGCCCGGAGCCATCTGCTTGACCATGTCGGCGGTAATCAGCACCGGAGACTTTTTGCCCGGAATCACCGCTGCTGTGATGACCACATCACTCTCTTTGACGACGCGACCCAAAAGCTCGCGCTGCCGCGCATAGAAGGTTTCGTCTTGCGCGGTTCCGTACCCGCGAGCATCTTGTGCATTCGCCGCTTCAATGGGCAATTCGACAAAACGTCCGCCCAGACTCTGCACCTGTTCCTTGGCCGCGGGGCGCATATCGTACGCCGAAGACACGGCGCCTAGGCGGCGGGCGGTTGCGATTGCCTGCAGTCCGGCCACTCCAGCGCCAATGATGAAGACCCGCGCCGGCGTGATGGTTCCGGCTGCGGTCGTCAGCATCGGGAAAATCTTGAGGGACGTCTCCGCAGCCACCAGCACCGCTTTGTAGCCGCAGATCGTGCCCATGGAGGAAAGCGCGTCCATGCTTTGGGCTCGCGTGGTGCGGGGTACAAGTTCCACGGAGAAAGAAGTGACGCCGGTATCGGCGATTTGCTGGACAGCCTCGGCGGAGCCAAAGGGCCGCAAGAATCCGATGAGAACCTGGCCGCGGCGAAAGAGAGCGAGATCGGCCTTGCCGGTTACATCATTCGAGCCGTAGCACAGTACTTGAACCACGACATCTGCCGCGCCGAACACGGCAGCACGGTCCGGCAAAATCTTTGCTCCTTTGTCAACGTAAGCCGCATCGGGGTAGCCAGCTGCTTCTCCCGCGCAAGATTCGACCACGACTTCGAAACCGGCCTTGGTGAGGTTTGGGATCACCACGGGAACCAGAGAGACGCGACGTTCCCCCGGGTAACTCTCTTTCGGAACCCCGACGATCACGCGGTTCTGATCCTTTCGCGTTCGAGAATCGCTGGCATGGTGGACTGAAAACAGTAACAGATAGAGATGGTGACTGAAAAGCGGGACTCCCGCCTTGTGACCTTACGCGGATTCCGGGATAAAGCGCTCCGTGTAGGGTTCTTCCTGCGAACTCGTACAGCGCTCTCCCTATGCCGTTTATCGCGGTTGGGGACTATTTAGGGAGACGGGGCCCCTTCGCCCACGAAATCATTTTGGATGGAGCATCATTAATGAGCGCAGCTGACGTTCTAGTTGAATCGCTGATTGATTGGGGGTGGATACCGTCTTTGGCTTGCCCGGCGATGGCATCAACGGAATCATGGAAGCCCTAAGGGTGCGGCCAGACAAAGTGCGCTTTATTCAGGTACGCCATGAAGAGAATGCCGCATTCATGGCTTGCGGTTATGCAAAGTTCACAGACGACACCCATTCCGCCGCCGCCCAGCTTCTCGATGATGCGGTAGTGCAAGATGGTTTGGCCGACGAGTTGGGAGGGAGTAGCCATTGGCGGGAATGTTACGGGGAACCTTCGAGAGGGTCAACTAAAGGGACATTCTGATAGGATGACGCGGGAGAGAGGCCATGCACATTGATGTCATTGATCCAAAGAAGAGCGCGATGATCGTGGTCGATATGCAAAACGACTTTGTGGCATCGGGTGCGGCTATGGAAACGCCTGCGGCACGTCAAATCGTCCCTAAAATAGCGGAAGCGCTAGGAATCTGCCGCGATGCCGGAATCAAAATCATCTACACGGCGCATGTGCACCGCAGTGATGGCTGCGACATGGGACTGTTCGACGACCTTCATCCGCCTATCGCTAACCGTGATGCGTTAGTTGATGGTACGCCGGGCGTGGAAGTCTACCCTGATCTGGCCCCAGCACCGGGCGAGCATGTGATTAAAAAACATCGCTACAGCGGTTTTTTTGGCACCGATTTGGACATTATCCTGCGGGAGTGGGGTATTGATACAGTGATCATATCGGGTACCACAACAGAGAATTGTTGCCATGCAACGGCACGAGACGCTATGTTTCGTAATTACCGGGTCGTTTTTCTATCAGACGCTACAGCAACTTATGACTATCCGGATCGGGGATTTGGCGCGATGCCCGCAGTCGAAGTTCACCACGCGACAATTGTGATCCTCGCCGCATCAACTGCACACGTGATGTCGGTCGATGACATGAGGACGCGAATATCGAGCCGCTTAGCGACCGTCGCAAGCCTGACGTAAATATCCGCACGATGATGAACGAACGGAGAGTCCGTTTCCGGCTGTCCGCTACTGACCTCAACCCGACCCGGCTTACGCATCCTTGCCAAAAGCTCACCTCTCCGTGAACTGCTGATCGTTGGTGAAACATCGCGTTTGCGCTCACTGACTGGATCGTGACATGAAGTCGAGGGATACGCAGCCGACTCCGGCTCCCGGCTGCCATCAGCGCCGCTCCGATTGCTCCGCTTCGCAGACGACCGCATACTGAAAGCAGGGCTGTTGTCGTTTCGGGACGATTTTTCCGAGCGCTGGGTACGCCGAGGAAAATTGCTCCCCGAATCGGCGATTTTCAAACTTGGTTCACTCAACCCCCGTTCAAGGTGCGGTCGAGCCCGCCGCCAGCTTTGTCGCTCACGTCGATGGGCGTGCGCCGACGATCTGCGTGGGTCCGGAGGGACCCGAGAATGCGGCACTGTTCACGAAATGCGATTGCAGGGGCGGTGTGCCGTAATCCAGACCTACCGCGCTCCACACACATGAGAAACTCTCTTTCGCGGAGCGCCGTGTTCATTGCAGCTTCGCGTACTCCGCTTTGGCTTGCTTCAGAATGTGGATGTTGCGTTGCCTACGCAACGGCTGCCGATACCCGCTCGACTGACTTCGCCGGAGCCAGCAC